>Ga0207422_1001815_pt1 | contig 35604 bp, 33 predicted proteins | sample MarCyaLeptolynsp_FD_187757 | JGI IMG/M metagenome (GOLD analysis project Ga0207422, IMG submission 187757) | Marine cyanobacterial communities from Panama - species 1 Leptolyngbya sp. (SPAdes) | ecosystem: Environmental > Aquatic > Marine > Unclassified | place: Panama: Panama City | collected... | reverse complement strand
GCACCATCGCTCGAAGCAGGGGGGCATGGCTGTGGATTTTGTTTCTCTCATCGAACGAGAACTGACCTAAAATGATTGCTCTGTCTACTTTAACTCCTCCACAGAGTCTTTTTTCGCTAAAGTACCATTAATCGTTGTAATGCCGTCAGTTGCCAGAGCTAGCGAAACTTCAGCAGATGGAGCTTCCTCGGTTGGCTCCAGTTCGTTGGGGCTGCTGCTAACATTGGCAGGATTGGGAGTCTCTTGGCAAGCAGCAGTGCTGAGAAGCAGGAAGAGGCTGAAGGGCAATAAATTTTTGAGGCACATATGTTTCAACCTGATTGAAAATTATTGTTGAATGTTGAACTCGGACTAAATGTTGTCACTCAAGTTACCAGCGTTGTTGGAAATACACTTTCATCTCCTCTGCATTCAAAGACCGAGTTTTGCCGTCCTCGCGGACGTAAAAGACTCCTTCCACAAATACGGGGCGATCGCTCGGACGCATTCTTAGAACCACCGTCAACCCTTCCTCAACAGGCACAAAACGAACGGAAATCAGCGGTAAAAATTCTGCCCCTAACTGCGTTTCAATTGCACAAAGAAGATACTTTTGAATGGAGTGTTTGCTACATTTTTGTAAAAAATCGCTAACTTCAATTGACAAACTACCACCATTGCTATTCATAAAGCTCGCGATCGCGCGTAACTCCTCGTCGAGAGATGCAAGTACGCGATCGCCCCAGACGCGACAAGCTGGAGCGATCGTAGGAATCTCGATGGGTTGAGGATTGACGTTCGGCGATGGCGGTGCTGGGAGAGATAGAGGAGGAACAGGAGCAGGACTTGAAGGCAAGGGAGAGGGAGAAGTTGGGAGTGCAGGCGAAGGCCCAGCAGGAGGAGTGGGTGCGGGTGCAGGTGTGGGTGTTGGAATCGACGGTGTGGGTTCCACATTCGTCAGGTCAAAGTTCGCCGCGATCGCATTCGTTGCTGTTGCTGTCACTCCATAAGTCCCGCCCACCCCATTGGCAGTAAAGGGATTGGTCGCAACCCCTTGGGCATTTGTCGCCACTATCGTGCCATTCCCGAAACTTCCCGACGCACCGCTCGTCGGAGCAGCGAACGTAACATCTAACCCCGCGAAAGGAATCGCACGATTGGCAAAACTGTCCGCAAACTGCACGCTCAACGGAGTCGAAAAAGACGAATTCACAGCCGTACTCTGAGGCGTTCCCGTCGGAACCAAGACGAAATTAGCCTCAAACGCACCAATATCCACCGTGCCATTCAGAATCCGGGTTGCTCCTCGCTGGTCGGTCGCGACTCCTCCGGGAACTAAAGCATTGCCACCGGCATTGAGAGCGGGACTATTGGGGAGGAGAGCATAAGTTTGAGTCGGCCCACCATAGTTGCCAAGGGGCGCAAGACGAGGATCGAGAGGGCTGGCAGCAGTACCCACCAGAGTACTCGTCGCAAACTGTCCCGTTGTGTCGATGCCAATCAAGTTATGGCCCAAGTCGGTAAAAGGGGCATCTGTTGCATTGTTCTGTCCTGCGTTGGGATTGGTTGCCGCAACATTCTCGGCGATGATGCTGTTACCAACATTTGCTGTCACAGTATTCGCACCAGCACCGAGAGCGTAGTTATAGATCCCCCCACCGTTCGTCGTTGCCGTATTACCTGAAATCGTACTGCCATTGACGGCAACGGCTGCGGCATTAGTCGCAAACGCACCAAAATTAAAGATTCCCCCACCATTCGTCGTTGCCGTATTGCCTGAAATCGTACTGCCGGTTACCGTTGCGATCGCCGCATTCGCCCCCCCATTTCCCAAGTTATAAATCCCCCCACCGTTCGTCGTTGCTGTATTGCCCGATATCGTACTACCGGTTACCGTTACCGTCGCCGCATTTGCCCCAACCCCGTAGTTATGAATGCTGCCGCCGTTATTTGCCTGATTGCCAGAGAGAGTGCTGTTAGCGATCGCCACCGTCGCTGCATTTGCAGTTCCCCCGCGATTCAAAATACCGCCCCCTTGGTCCGCAGCAGTATTGCTAGAGAGAGTGCTGTTAGCGATCGTCACCGTTGCTGCGTTGGTTGCGCTGCCATAGTTGTAAATGCCACCACCGTTCGCATTAGCAGTATTGCCAGAGAGAGTGCTGTTAGCGATCGCCACCGTTGCTGCGTTCGTCGCGTTGCCGTAGTTGTAAATGCCGCCGCCGCTCAAATTTGCCGTATTCCCGGAGAGGGTGCTACTGCCGATTGCGACGGTTCCTCTGTTGAGAATCGCTCCCCCACTTTGCTCCTGAAATCCCCCTGTCGTCTGCGTACTCCCATTGCGTAGCGTCAAATTGTTCAGCCGCAAATCTGCCCCTCCAGCTACGCGAACGATGCGGAAATTCGGGGCTGTTCCATCACGCTCGATCGTCGCCCCAAACCCCTCAATCGTCAGGCTATTCCCCCCATCTGCCAGAATTGACGGCAACCCATTGGCTCCTTCCGTCGCATTATCAATCGCTGTCAGCGTATAGGTTCCATTCGGGGTCAGGCGAATGGTATCGGCCTCCCCGTTGCCATTCGCCGTATTAATATCGTTAATCAACTCCGCAACTGTCGTTGAGGTGAAGACTTGCAGCGTCTCGTTGTAACTCTCCAGAACTGCTTGCTCAAACGGATTGCCCGCTTCAATTGTTCCTGTCACTCTTTCTAAAACCCAATCGCCTCCCAAGGTTGCACTCCCCGTCAAGGTTGTACTCCCAGCCGCATCTGCCCCTGTCACATCGGCAATATGGTTGAGTAGCACGCTTCCCGACTCTCCTAAAGCAGTCAGACAGGCATAAATGAGAATGTCTGCTCCCGCTGTGAGATGATTGCCCCACGACTGCATCTGCGTCCGATACTGCCCTGCGTTCTCGCTGCTGACGAAGGCATTCCCCAACCAGAATTCTCCCGCATCGCCTTCGGAGAGGATATGCAACTCATCTGCGGGGTTAATTCCTTTAGTGGCTAAGGTTGTGGTTATCTTCTCAATCCCATTCTCAACTGGCGTTACAACAATCGTTGTGGTTCCCGGTTTGCCGTCGTAGAGGAACTGACTGTAGTCGGGAACGGTGGAGTCGAGGAAGATATAAGCGTTCGGTTCGCTTCCCGTTTGGGGGAATAAGGTAACTGTGGGTGCGCTGTAGGTTCCATCTCCCGTCCGGACTAGACTCAGGGGATCTCCAAGGGGAACAACACGGTTGGCTGCAGCGAGGTTGACAGTGTTACCCCGGACTTGCCCAGCGAGGGTGACGTTACCGTCGGCGTTGAGGGGGGCAGTGGAACCGGCGAGGTGCAGTTGGCTATTGCGATCGACGGTAATTCCGATGGCATCTTGGACTTGAGAGTTGGTCAGCAAGCGAGGCAAGTCTAAGGCGGTGATACCGCTTTCTATTTCCTGGGGAGTCACTTCAATTCCTAGTATCATCCCCTCTTGGTTGATGCGGACGAGATTCTCGCCAGGGACGGCAGTGAGAGTGATGTTGCGATCGGCGGTGAGGGTTCCTGTATTGAGGATGTTGCCGCCGACAAGGGCAAGATTTTCTCCCGCAGAAAGGTCGGCAGCGTTGACGATGCTGCCGGGGTTGACACTGGCGAAGGCGAAGCGGTTGGGTGCGCCAATGAGGGTTGAGTAGTTGTTGTCTCCTACCGCCTTAAAAAAGCCCCCCTCAAAGCCGATCGCGTCGGCAGTTGTTACGGTGAAGTCTCCGGGGACATTGAGACTCGCTCCCTGTCCGAACACGAATCCAGCGGGGTTCATGAGGAAAAGGTTAGAGTTTCCCCCAGTGACGGTTATCAGTCCTTGGATGATGGAGGGATTGCCACCGGTGACGCGACCGAGGATGTTTTGGATTTGGGGCGTGGAGAGGAAGTTGGCAATTTGGTTGGGGGAGAGTCCGAGTTCGGCGAAGGAGTGAAAGAGGTTGGCTCGGGACTGGGTTCCTCCAGCGATTGTGTAGGTGTTGCCGTTGTAGTTGACGGTGGTTCCAGTGCCGTCGAGGGAGGGGGCGATGGTTTGGGAAATAGCGGGGAAGGGCAGTAGGGTAAGAAGGACGGGAACAATGAAAGCGAACCAAGGATAATTTCGTTTGAGCATGGAAGTTTCCCCAACCGGTTTGAGGGCGACTATTTCCTCCTACGAAGATTTAAGGGACGATCCGGAGATTCAGGCGATCTTGAAGGTTCGGGAGATCTGTCCGAGCGTACCGGCCAACAAAGCAAAATGGACGCGGCCAGACTCAGTCAAAACCCCTGCCTCTCTGAGTTTTCTCTGCTTTCTGAGGAGGTTTCGATAACCTCTGGAATCTCAAACCTCGCCTTGAGGCCGGAGAGTGTCAAAAATTTATACAGTTGGGGCCGGCTTTTCGGGAAAACAAGTTACAATTATTGCGTACTTTTGTACTATGAAGGCTGTCCTTCACTTCCAGTAAGGACGATCTATAATTTGAAATTCACCACCGAAAATCGGCAATTTTTGAGGCGCGAATGGCTACTATTTCCAAAGATCCGAACAAAGATAAGGCTCTCAAACTCGTTCTCAACCAAATCGAACGCAACTTTGGTAAGGGTGCAATTATGCGCCTTGGAGATGCAGCGCGAATGCGCGTAGAAACTATCTCCAGCGGGGCGTTGACCCTCGATATTGCTCTGGGCGGCGGTTTGCCCAAGGGACGGGTCATTGAGATTTACGGCCCGGAGAGTTCGGGGAAAACGACTCTCGCACTACACGCGATCGCAGAAGTCCAGAAAAATGGGGGAGTGGCCGCTTTCGTCGATGCAGAACACGCCCTCGATCCGACTTACTCTGCTGCTTTAGGAGTTGATATCGAAAACCTCCTTGTCGCGCAACCGGACACGGGCGAATCAGCCTTAGAAATTGTCGATCAGCTTGTACGTTCTGCTGCAGTAGATATTGTGGTTGTTGACTCAGTTGCGGCCTTGGTTCCCCGCGCGGAAATCGAAGGGGAAATGGGTGACATACAAGTGGGTTTGCAAGCGCGTCTGATGAGTAAAGCGCTGCGGAAAATTGCCGGTAACATTGGAAAATCAGAAGCAACTGTCATCTTCCTCAACCAATTGCGGCAAAAAATTGGCGTAACTTACGGCAGTCCCGAAGTTACCACTGGAGGAACGGCACTGAAATTTTATGCCTCTGTGCGCCTCGATATTCGCCGCATTCAAACTCTGAAAAAGGGGAGCGAAGGAGAATATGGAATTCGAGCAAAAGTGAAGGTGGCGAAGAATAAAGTCGCACCGCCGTTTCGCATTGCCGAGTTTGATATTATCTTTGGTTCGGGAATCTCTCAGATGGGTTGTATGCTCGATATTGCCGAGCAAGAAGGGATTGTCAATCGCAAAGGTGCTTGGTACAGCTACAAGGGCGAAAATATATCTCAAGGACGAGATAATGCGGTGAAATATTTGCAGGAAAATCCCGATGTGGCGCTTGAAGTGGAGCAGAAAGTTCGGGATAAGTTGATGGCCAATGCAGCGCCGAATGGAAACGGTGCAGAACCAACGGTGGCTAACGCTGAAGAAGAGCTTGATTGAGTTTGCTTTGAACCGACATTTCGTAGGTAACCATCACTGACAAAGCAATTTAGGACGTGTCATCCGTTAAATCTAGAGGCCTTTCAGGGCAAAAATTTGAGAGCGATCGCTATCCTAAAAATGAAGGATTGTTGAGCAAATATCGACAGCACTTAAAAAATGTGAACTTTCCTCAATAGAAGCGCGTTTATCCAAAAACGGGATGCTACTTTGAAAGTAGGCACAGCGGAGAAAAAACCTTCGCATTCAGTCATTCAAATAAAGCAAGTGCCTCCGGCTTTATTTGTTGCTAGCACTTCCTCTTGAGTTTAGGTAAGTTGTGAAAGCAAACATCCCAATATAGAGAGTAGATGGCATCGTTCTCAGTAACTTAGAAATAAGCTATGAAGGAGAAGCCATAATCATCTCGCCTGAATCGGCGCTGGGATGTGCGAGTACAATAAGAAAAGTGTTAGTTTTCGCGTTGTCCAACCTAGTTGTAGATTAAGTCCATTTCAAAACATCGTTCATTACCGTCGTTCAACTTAAGAACCCGCCAGCACCTGTAACATTCAGTTAATCGGCTTGGCGGGTTTGCTGTGGTTTGTGGAGTATCGCCTCAACCTCACTGCTACCATTGAGATGCGCGTGCGATTTGGACTTTGCGCAATCGCGCCAAAGTATAGTATTGGTGGGGATACAACCTTGCGATCTGAGCCTGCCATAAACCCATGAGCGATCTGACTCGAATCACTCCAGAGTCTACGATAGGAGATTTACCGCTGTGTGACTTTCAGGTGAGTCCCGCAACACTAGGACTCGCGATCGCCTACCAATTTAGCCAGCGCTCCGATCTTCCCGGCACAATTATTGCCGATCGCTCCCAATTGTTGGGGATGATTTCTCGACGCAAATTTCAGGAAATTATGAGTCAGCCTGACAGTCGAGAACAGTTTCTCCAATCTCCCATTCAAAGCTTTTTACAAAACAAGAGAGCGCGCTTTCGATTTCTTCAGTTTCCCAGCACGGAAAAAATTGAGGTTGCGGCGCGCCTTGCTCTCAGTCGCTCAGCCGATGCAATTTACGATCCTTTAGTTGTTGTTTTTACCGATGAAGATTTACCCAACTTCAACGCTTTTTTCTTGCTAGATTGCCAAGCCCTTTTTATTGCCCAATCCCAAGTTTTATCGGCTGTGAGTCTAGAAATTCACAACCAGCGTACGCGCACGCGCAACTATATTCGTCGCCTCGAACAAGAACAGCGAAAAGTACAAGAATATGCCAAGCTTCTCGAAAGCCAAAAAACCGTTATTCAGGAGCGAAATTTACTGCTCGAAACCCAACAAATCGAGTTACTAGAACAAGCGAGAGACATTTCCAAATTTAACAAGCGATTTATTAAAATTGGAAAACTGCTTTCTTCTGAAGGGAAAAAAGCATTTCAAGCAACATTTTCTGGAGTCACAGCGATTTGCCAAAATACCACCCAAATTGTGAATATCGGCCGCTTGTTAAGCAATGAATTAAAAACGATTCGCGACACGTCGAAACTCATTGAAGAAGTGAGCCAGCAGGTTCAGCATTTAGCCGTTCAAGCGGCGATTGTTGCCAATCGCGAAGGGACAGAAATGGGCGGTTTTAGCCAAGTTACGGCAGAAATTGGCAAACTCGTGGGTCAGACCTTTGAAGCAGCCGGTAGAACCCATCGCGTTTCTGCTCGCTTTCGAGTTCGCCTCGAAGAACTCACCGATTCTGCTCGTGAGGGAACAGTTGTTGCTCGCTCCCTGGTGGAGAAAATCGAGCAAGCTCAGAACGCTCTAGCCGAGCTGGAAGAACTCGTACAGTTGGAGAAAGCCGTGCTAGTTCGGGCCCCCGATGACGATCGTGCGACGCTAATCGAAAAACCGGAAAGTCCGCAAGTGTTGGTGCAAAAAATTGCGCGCGCGGAAAGCACGCTTTCAGAATTAAAAGAATTGGTTAAATATAAAGATTCGGGATCGCTTATTGAAAAAATTAGACGAACCTTAGATCTTCACAAAAAAGAGGCTCTGCCACGCTCTCCAACCTAGTAGGTCGGGGCAGAAATTGAGCGACCATTCAAAATCGATGAAAGACCGACAATCCAAGAATTCTGTAGCTTGCTTCTGCGATAGCAGTACTCTGAATTCTGAATTCTGAATTCTGCGTAGCGGTACTAGCAGCAAGGGAAACATTCTTGCTAGGATAGGTCACAATTCCGGCCCGCTACAGAAGCGATGGGAAGTATTGGGGTACGACGAAAATGAGCCAATTGCTACGCGATCGCTACCAGATTCTTGAGACAATTCGCTCGGATCTCTTGGGCGAAACTTACTTAGCAGAAGATATTCAATTGCCCGATCGCCCCAAGTGTCAGATCGAAAAAATTCGACTGCCCAATACCAGTCTAAAGAGTCGCAAATTGCTCCTAAGAGTCTTAGAGAACAAAGCTGATGCGCTCCAAAGTCTTGACAATCACCCACAAATCCCTCACATGCTGGAGTATTTTGAGGACAATAACAACTTTTACCTGATCGGCGAGCGGGTGGCGGGTCGTCCCCTCAGCGAAGAATTGATCCCCGAACATCCCCTGGCTGAAGAGCGGGTCATGCGGCTGTTGCAAGAGGTTTTAGCGATTCTGGCAGTCATTCACAATGCGGGCCTCGTTCACGGCAATCTCAAACCCTCAAACTTGATCCGACATCCATCTGAGGGGTATCTCGTTCCGATAAACTTCGGCATTTTTCAAGAGATTAGCGAACAAATTGCGCGATCGCAAGGACAAACGTCCAGCGCAACCTTCAACGGTTCTGCTCTCTATGTTGCTCCCGAACAAGCTCAGTCATCGCCCCAATTCAACAGCGATATCTATGCTCTTGGCGCAATTGGCATTCAAGCGCTGACGGGATATACAGCGGCCGAACTGGCGGTGCTGACCTTTGAGACGGAGCGATCGCGCGTGGAAGACAGTTGGGATAGCGGTTTGGAGATTAACCCCCGGCTGGTGAAGATTTTAAACAAAATGGTACGCGCCGATAGCCAGCAACGCTATCAGCTTGTCGCGGAAGTGATTGCCGATTTGAGGAGAATGGAGCAGCGACAGCAAATGGGGGGCGAACTGACCGTTCCCCAGATGCGAAAGTCTTCCCCCAAACGGCCCCCAACCCCGCGACAGCCGGAGAAAGTGCGACCGTCCCAACGAGTGGCTTCTTCCCCCGTGAAGCGATCGCCCTCTCAACCCCTCTCTGGAAGGTCTGGGGGATGGCGCTGGGGCATTGCCAGCTTGACCGTGTTGGGCGCGATCGCGCTGGTGGTTTGGGCGCAACTCCCCCAAAAATTGACCGCCTCTTACTTCCATCACCAAGGCCAACAGGAAGAACAAGATGGCAATGATGCCAGAGCGCGAGACGCTTATACCCAAGCTCTCAATATCTATCCTCGCAGCGCTAAAACTTACTACAGTCGAGGGTTAATCCACGAGCGTTTGGGCGATACCTCTGCCGCGCTTGAAGATTTGACAGAGGCGATCGCGCTGGGTTCTCAATCTCCCGAAACCTACTATCAACGCGGCAATCTCCGCTTTCAACTGGGCGATCGCCAGGGAGCGCTAGATGACTACACAGAGGCAATTCGCCTAAAGACAGACTATGCAGCCGCCTACGTCAATCGCGGCAGCGTTCATGCCGATTTAGGGGACGACCAGCGAGCTGTCGCAGACTATACCAAAGCCATTGAACTCGATAGCGAACTGGCCGCAGCGTATCTCAACCGCTGTTTGTCTCGCTCTAACCTTGGCGATCATTTGGGGGCCATTGAAGATTGCACGCAAGCCATTCACTTTCAACCCACCCACACCTTTGCTTACCAAAATCGAGGGCTAGCTCGCCGTCGCCTTAGCGATTTTCAAGGCGCGATCTCGGACTACAATACGGCGATTCAACTCGATCCCGACGATGCCGATCCCTATTACAATCGCGGTTTAGCTCGTCAGGATTTGGAGGATGTCGCGGGCGCGATCGCCGACTTTACGGCCGCGATCGAGCGCAACCCCCAGCACGTTTTAGCCTACTACGATCGCGGCGTGGCTGAGGTGCGGCGAGGCAATCGCGATGGCGCGATCGCCGACTTTCAAAAAACCTCCACCCTCTGCTTGGAACTCAGCCGTCTAGGTTGCTATGAAGATGCTCAATACCAGCTCGGCCAGCTCGGCGAAACCGCAGGCGCAACAGAGAAGGTCTCGCAGCCTTAATCCAACCCGACTTCCATCCGATTGATGGGCCAAAACCTCACGACAGCACGACCGATAATATTTTCCTTGGACACAAAACCCCACACGCGGGAATCGCAACTCCCATTGCGATTGTCTCCCAAAACCCAATAGGCATCTTCCGGTACGGTTACCGTTGTGGGCGGAAAGGGAGAGCCAACAAACTCTTGGACGTAGTTTGCGGGCAAGGGACGGCCGTTGATGTAAACCCGACCGCCCTCAATTTTGACTTGTTTGTCCAGAGGAACTGATGCGTCAGCCAGCGTTTTGACGTAATCGTCGGGCAAAGGCTGGCCGTTGATGTAAACGCGATCGCCATTGATTTTGACTTGTTCTTCGAGGGGGGGGACGGGGTGGGGAATATCTTTGATGTAGTCTTCCGATAGGAGCTTGCCGTCGATATAAACTCGCCCATTTTCAAACCGAACTTCTTCGCCGGGCAAACCGATGGTTCGCTTAATGTAAGCATCTTTAATTGGCAGCTTGACATTGGGACTGCAACGACTCGCCGTGTCGGGGGGCGTAAAGACGATGATGTCGCCTCGCTGAGGGGCATTGAAGTGATAGCTAACTTTCTCAATGATCAAGCGATCGTCGATTTCTAAGGTTGGTAACATCGACCCAGAGGGGATGAAACGAGCTTCTGCGATAAAACTCCGAATCCCTAGTGCAAGTATGAGGCTTAAGGCGAGCGTTTTGCCGCCTTCGATCAAGACATTTTGTTTCATAAGAATATGGCGAACAAAAGATTACAGGGGATTGGGAAATTTTGACCCCAGCGATCCGAGAGTGTGGGTTCTGCGACAGTGGCGGGATCGATCGCCGTCAATTCGATCTTCATTGCCAAATTGCCCGGTCGGTGGCGGGATCGAAAAGGTGAATTTTATCGAGGCGAATGGACAGCCAGAGAGAATCGCCAACTTCGACGGTCGCATCGGGTGGAATGCGAGCTTGCAAGGCAGTTTTGGGGTCTTCTGAGAGATGCACCGAGAGATAGGTTTCGTTTCCTAAAGCTTCTACTAAGTCTACTGTGGCAGAGAGATTTTTGGTGGCTGGGGGACTGAGGCTGAGATGTTCCGGACGAATGCCGAGTAGGAGAGATTGCCCGTTGTAAGGGTAGAGGACTTCTTCCCAAACTTCGGGAAGGGTGAGGCGAAACTGACGGTGGGCGATCAGTAAGGGGGCTTTGAACTGTACGGGGAAGAAATTCATCGGCGGCGAACCGATAAATTCCGCCACGAAGCGGTTTGCCGGACGGTTGTAGAGTGCTAGAGGGCGATCGATTTGTTGAATTTCGCCTTGGTTCATGACGGCAATGCGATCGCCCATGGTCATGGCTTCGGTTTGGTCGTGGGTCACATAGAGGGTTGTGGTTTTCAGTTGTTTTTGCAGGCGCACAATTTGAGTGCGGGTTTCGGCCCGCAACTTGGCATCTAGGTTGGAGAGGGGTTCGTCCATTAAGAACACTTGAGGGTTGCGCGCGATCGCGCGTCCTAAGGCGACCCGCTGTTTTTGTCCTCCCGATAGCTGTTTGGGATATCGATCTAACAAGGCTTCGATTTGCAGCAACTTTGCGACGCTTCGCACTCGTTCGTCCGCCGATTTTTCGGTTTCCGAGAGATAGCGCAGCCCTCTGGGGAGCGATCGCGTTAGAGCAACGCCTAATTTCTCTCCCCAATGTAATAAATATTGTCGAAAAAGTGCCGCAGCCGGTTCCCCCGTTCTGTCGCCTCCGTACCTTTCATCCCAACTCATACGCCGCAGTCCAAAGGCGAGATTATCGTAAACCGTGAGATGGGGGTACAGGGCGTAATTTTGGAAGACCATGGCGATATTCCGTTCTTTTGGTGGTAAAGATGTGACCTCGCGATCGCCCACATAAATGCTACCCCCCGTCACCTCTTCCAGTCCCGCAATTGAGCGCAGCAAGGTACTCTTACCGCAACCCGACGGCCCCACCAGCACCAGGAACTCGCCGTCCTCAACGCTAAAATCAATCCCGCGCAACACCGCCACGCTGCCCGATTTCGAGGCGCGCATCTCCCCGTCTTCAGTCGCCGCGATCGCCACTGAGGTTTCTCCTTGCCGACTTGGGAAACTTTTATAAATCTTTTCTAAGACAACTCGTGCCACAATCGATCGATTTTCGTAATGACTTAGATATTAGAACGCAGAAAGCAGCAACCACGCGGTATAGAACAAGAGAGCAATGGGAACGAAAAGGTTGACCCACTGTTGTGAGGCACTCTCAATGTTCTCGGCCGTCGCGGGTGGGGCGGGGGGTTGAGGGGCAGGCGATGGCTCCGAAGGTTGGGGCGCAGTTACCGCTGGCGCTGTCCGTACGGGGGTCGAAAAACCCAAAGCAGTCTTCACCCTAGCTAAGACCTCCTCGGCGCTTTCTGAGGCTTTCTCTCGCCCTTCTGCGAGAACCGATTCGAGATAGCCCTTATCCGCCATAATTTCGCGATACTTCCCTTGAATGGGGGACAGACTCTCGATTGTTGCTTGGGTGAGTAAAGGTTTAAATTGACCCCACCCCATATCCTGGCATTCGTCCGCAACTTCTGCCTTGGTTTTGTCCGAGAGGAGAGCGTACAACGTCAGCAGGTTATGACACTCCGGGCGATCGCGATCGTCAAAGGTCAAACCCTTAATGGGGTCGGTCTTGCAACGTTTAATCTTTTTGTTGATGACATCGGGCGGATCGAGGAGACTGATGCGACTCATTTCTGAGGGATCGGACTTAGACATCTTCTTGGTTCCATCGATTAAACTCATGACCCGCGCCCCTTCTTTGCGAATCATCGGTTCGGGGAGTTTGAGAACGGGGTTCTTCTTGCTGCCAAACTGGTCGTTGATGCGAACGGCGATGTCGCGGGTGAGTTCTAAGTGTTGCTTCTGGTCTTCGCCGACGGGAACTTTATCGGCGTTGTAGAGCAAGATATCGGCGGCCATGAGGACGGGGTAGTCGAGCAACCCGACGCTGACGTTTTCCCCTTGTTTGACAGCTTTTTCCTTGAACTGAATCATCCGTTCTAGCCAGTTGAGAGGGGTAATGCAGTTGAGCAACCAAGTGAGTTCGCTGTGGGCGGGAATGTGGGATTGAACGAAGATGGTGGAGTTTTTTAGGTCAATTCCGCAGGCGAGATAGAGGGCCGCGATCGCGCGGGTATCTTCAGCGAGAGTCGCCGGATCGTGGGGAACGGTGATGGCGTGCAAATCGACGACGCAGAAGTAGTTGTCGTAGTTGCTTTGTTCGCTGACCCAATTGCGAATTGCACCGAGATAGTTGCCCAGATGCAAATTTCCGGTGGGTTGAACGCCTGATAAAACTCGCTGTTTGACCATTCCCTCTGTTTAAATTTTGTCTTGAGAAACTAACCCACAGATTATATCGTTAGTCAGCATTCAGCCGTCAGCGCTCAACCTCCAGCTTTGAAAACTCTGAAATTCAGCCTTCGGTGCAATCTCTGCAACCTCTGCTATTCTTGAGAATTCCTGGTAGGGGCGGGGTGGCCCCGCCCTACGGTCGGGGAGGGATTAGTTGCTCAATTCTCCATAGCACTCCATCCCCACCTCAGTGAAGGCGGCGGGTTGGTTTCCCTGCCTGGCCTGGCGGTTTAACTCTTGGAATTGAGAGAGGGTCAAGCGAGACTGAAATTTCTGAATCGTACAGCGACAGAGTTTGGTCGCTTGGGATGCTGATAAACCGGACGCAGCAGCCTTCTTTTGGCAAGCATTCAGATAGCCGCTGACCACGGCTGAGGGATATTGATTTTGAGCTTGCTTGCTTTGAGCGGTGGGGTTGGCGATCGCGCCCCTCGGGCCGGGGAAAGAGATAGCGGCCAGCAAAACAGCACTCAGTAAAGCGGGTTGAGAAATTGTGGTTTTCATCGGCGAGTTGATGGTGATAGTCGTTTGTTTTTAATTTGGGTCTAGTTTTTGAGAATACACTCGACCCTTCCAGGTTCCCCCGCGTCCTTGCCAATGTCGTAGGGCCGAGTCTAGGGTCATGAGGGTGTAGAGGAAGGCGATCGCGGGCAGACAAAGCGCCCGCAGTGCCGATAGATTATACAGTCGAATGGTGGGAAAGTAGGCGATCGCCATCAGCAACCACGTCATTCCCCCCAAAATTGCAACCCACCCGTTCCCCGTCGCCACACCGACAATCAAAGCAGCGGGAGGAACTAAATACACGACCGCCATCCCTGCCAGGGTTCCCAGCAGCAGTAAGGGGGAATAGTTGAGTTGAGTGTAGGCCGTGCGCGCCACCATATCCCAAATGGAGGAGAGGGTTGGGTAGGGACGCAAGCTTCGCGTCTGTTGGGTTAAACCGAGCCAAATGGACGGTTGGGGCGTTTGAGCATTTGCCGTCGATTTCACCGCTTGCGCGATCGCGCAGTCGTCAATCAGAGCATCTTTGATCCGCTCAATCCCCCCAATCCGGGTTAAAGCAGATTGGCGAATGAGGATGCAGCCTCCGGCGGCCGCTGCGGTAGACTTGCGAGGGTCGCTGGCCCAGCGAAAGGGATAGAGTTTGGCGAAGAAAAACACAAAGGCGGGAATTAACAACTGCTCCCAAAAACTTTGGCAGCGCAACAGCACCATTAAGGACACCAAATCTAAATTTTCCTGTCGTGCTTTGGCAACTAATCGCTGCAAGTTGTCCTCATCGCGGTCGATATCGGCATCGGTGAAGAGGAGATATTCTGGTGGTGGCGACAGGGTTTGGGCGTGGCGAACGCCTTGTTCCATCGCCCACAGTTTTCCCGTCCATCCGTCGGGGAGTGGTGGGGAGAGAAGAACGGTTAGCTGGGAGGTTTGGTTGAGAGAGTCGGCAACCTTCTTGGCAACTTCTGTCGTTCCGTCGCTGCTGCGGTCATCTACCAGGATAATGTGGAAGGAACCGGGGTATTTTTGCGAAAGGAGCGATCGCAGCGTCACGGCGAGAATTTCTGCCTCATTGCGGGCGGGAATCACCGCACAAACCGGCGGCCAGTTAGTAAAATCGCTAGTAGCAACCTCGTCTAACCGCCGATCGCTCAACCAAAACCCGCCGCGAAACCCTAACAAAACGATCCAAATTGACAGAGACAGAAGCGCGATCGCGCCTAAAACAGCCATAAACCTTTCCCCTCAACTCAGAGAAAATCTTACCCGAAAGCCAGCAGTTGGGTTAGGCTAATCGCTTGTCTATCCACCGTTTTGCTTTTTTAATCGCTTCGGTGGGAGTCGCTGCAAAAGGAACGGCGATCGCGCAACCCAGGTCGTAGTTCGCCCAAGCAGCATAAATCTCTTCTACCGCAAAGCGATCTCGGTCGATCTCCACCACAAAACCGCGATAGGCAAAAGAAAGAATAATTTTAGGGTAGTGGGGGTCAATTGCCCCTTTGTGACTGCTTTTGTGAAGACCTGTCATTCTTTTCTCAGCTTCAGGAAGGGGTTGACCATATGGGTGTGGCCCCCGATCGCTCGTCAAGATCTTGCAAGTTAGGCACTTTCTGGCTGAGCTAGCAAAGCGTTAAGCTGTTCGCCTCGATCTAGCGCGTACAGGTCATCGCAACCGCCAACGTGCTGTCCGTTGATGAAAATTTGCGGAACGGTTCGGCGAGCGATCGCCCGTTCGGCCATTTTCGTCCGAGCTGCTTCGTCGCCATCAATTTTGTACTCTGTATAATGCACGCCTTTCCACCACAGCAATAGTTTTGCTCGAATGCAAAAAGGACAAAGTTTCCAGGTATAAATTTCAACTTGGGCGGGTGGGGATTTGCGTGAGAAAGGCAAAATATTAAACATGAGTCCTCGTTTTAAATTCGCTGGAGATCTAGTCAATGAGCGCATTGAGGAAAACCTCAGTCAGCGTCATATTTTCCATATCCTCCATCGTCACCGTGTCGACAATGTCAAACTTGGCCCCCGCACTTTCGAGGCGATCGTCCAAGGCTTTGAGAAACTGGGTCGCCAGTTTGTCGTTCCCGACCTGAACGAGAGAAATTCCCAGTTCTTCATCCCGGTCAATTTTGCGAGAAGCTTCAATAATCAAGCGCATGACCGATTTGCGATCGTCAGGTTCTCCGTCGGTGACTACAATAATCGTCTCGCCGTTCGGTTTGGCTTCGCCTACAGCTTTGCGCTGAAAGTAGTTATCGAGGGCATCATAGAGAACGCTGGCGAGATCGGTTTTGCCCATAGGGTCGTGTTCGGCAAAAATCTGACTCACTTTATCTGAGGTCACGTGGTCGTAGCGTTTGAAGCGACCGGAAAAAAGGTAAACCGTAATTCCATCGGGATCGAGTTTTTCGCACTCTTTCGCTAAGGCTAAGGTTGACTCTTGGACAGCAACCCAGCGAGTTTTTCCCGTCAGAGGTTCGGGAGAGGACATACTGCCACTTTTATCGATAATCAAGGTGTAGTCCCGCTCTTTGACAATAGAATCGTAGTCCACCAGAAAAGCAACCTCCTGCGATTGATGCTCTGTTCCCTAAATTTAGCCCATACGCGCTGGGAACAAATCTAGAGAAATTACAAAAAAGTTTTGCGGCGCGATCGCCGGTTGTGAGGTCAAAAAAAAGCAACCTCCAATTAGGTTGCGAGTAAATCTAGTTAATGGCGGGAGGCGGATTTGAACCACCGACCTTCGGGTTATGAGCCCGACGAGCTACCAGACTGCTCTATCCCGCGTCGCCTTTCCTAGTATAGCGAGAAACCGGCCTCAATGACAAATCGTTTGGGTAAATCGCACGAATATTGGTTAAAGCAGCGACAGTTCGCCCACGACCTCTAGGCGTTTATAGTCGGTTAGGTGCATAAATTTCTCAGCGAGGGTTTCGGCAATGTCGGGTCCTAACCAGCCCAACTGTTTCAAAACTTGAATGGTAGCGGCATATTTCGCTCGCTTCGCACCATCAACCACTTTAATCGCCAGTCCCATTCCTTCGCCGACACGACCGATACACTGAATCCCTTCAGCCCCGGATTTGCTGGTGAGTTCGCCTTCAGTTAGGCGCATGAGTTCGGTATCAAATTGCCCCTCTCCCGCAACCAGCGTGGGGTGATAAATCATCGCCCGCACAATGCGTTCTAGATCCAAGTTATCTCCGGAGGCCAGTCGAGCATACAGGGCGGCGATCTGTCCTAACTGCATGGAGTAGGTGGGCGCGCCGCAGTCATCCCTTGCCCGTACAAATTCGTCTCCTGGCATTCCCAATAGTTCGCCAATTTTATTAACAATGAGCTTTTGGGCGGGATGGGCGCGACGGAGATAGGTGTTGAGCGGCCAATGACGCTGCTTGCAGAGGGCAAGCATCCCAGCGTGTTTGCCCGAACAGTTGTGCTGGAGGGGCGTTTGCTTGCCTGGAGGGATAGGACATTGCAAGGCACTGGGGTCAATATCGCAGTGCCAGAGAATGTTGAAGACTTGCCGAGCTTGTTGAATTGTGCCTTGGTGGGAGCTGCAAATGATGGCTAAATCTCGGTCGTTCAGATTGTAGCGTTCTAGGGTTCCCGCACTGGTGACGGCGAGTGCTTGAAACGGTTTGAGGGCGGAACGGATAAAGGTTGAGGCTTCGGCGCTGCCGGCGGCGGACAGGACTCGCCCTCGATCGTCGCAAATTGCAGCGGTGACTCGATGGACGGATTCGACAATTCCTTCTCGTAGCAGGCGAACTTCTAATTCGGGTGCGTGGGTTCGTTTTCCCCTAGTCATGGGAGGTTAAATCGTGAATTCTATTAGTTGAGAGCGAGAGGCGGTTGCAAGGCGAGCCAAGCTAGACTTCCCAAGCCAATGAGGGCCGCGATCGCGGCGAAGGTTTGTTGCACGCGCGCGAGTTGGGGCTGGACTTGATAGGAGGCAATGAGGCGATCGCGCGCCAGAATTTCTGGCGTTTTTTGCCAGCTTTGACCGTCATACCAGCCCGATTCTTCATAAACAATTTTTTCTTGCGTGAGGCGATCGCGCACGTAAGACCATCCCAAATATAGACGTAGGAGCAGCATGACTACAAGTAGAAGCGCTCCGCCGGCTCCGGCGAGTAGAAATTGGAGAGGGTGCTTGGGGGGAGGGAAACTCGCGGCCGCGATCGGCCCGGAAATCGCCCATCCCCACAGCCAAACCCAGGCCAGCTTGCGTCCGTAAGCCATGGTGTCGAGGGTTGTCCAACAGAAGAAGGAAGATTCTTTCAACTGCTCGTATTCGTTGAGGGGCTGCTGTTCTTCAGGAACGGGGCAAAAGGAGGGGAGAGCGTCCTTCATTGCGGTTGCCCCCAGTGCAGCTCTTCGGGGGTGAATTCGATCTGTTCGGCGTGGCCCCAGAAGGCTTCGAGGTTGTAGAATTCCCGCTCGGTAGGCAGCATAATATGGGCGATTGCGTCGCCGTAGTCCAGGAGAATCCAAGCGCCTTCGGCCTTGCCTTCCACGCGCAGCGGTTGCTGTTGCCATTCTTGCTCGACCTTCTCTTCGATCGCATCGGCAATGGCGCGAACTTGGGTTTTAGAAAAACCGGTCGCGATCGCAAAATAATCGGTTAAGTAAGAGACTTCTGCAACCTTGAGGATGACAATCTCGCTGGCTTTGCGATCGTCCGCTGCTGTGGCAATGGTGCGAGCTAACCCCAGGCTGCGATCTTGGGGTTCGGTTTGGGCAGTAATGGTTGTTGGTAGGCGCTCTAATTGATAGTTTTCTGTCATGCAGGATTGAGATATTGAGACGGTGATTGCAGGGGGCAAAGGGCGGGACGACGGCCATAAAGAAGGTTTCTTCGACATTTATTGCCCATCCTAGAGGCCCTCTTCGATCCTAGCGAAGCCGCTGTCGGATTTCGACCTCAATCTGCTTTTCTTAACGTTTGACGATACTGCTGTAAGGCCCAGTTGCGGGTTAAGACCGTGCGGGGGTGGATCGCTCGCTCGGTCGCGAGCAAATATCGCAGCGAATAATCGCTGGTTTGCCAAACACTTTGGTGGAGGTTTTGCCAGCAGACTTGCCGCATGGCTTGCAGCTCTTCGGTGTTGCCTCGACTGGGTTCGAGAGCATCGGCCGCGAAGACGACACAACTCAGTTGACTCATGTTCGGACGGCCCAAGGTGTGATTGCGAATGGCGGCTAAAATGCTGTCCTCTTCAATGCCAAATTGCTCGCGGGCCACGATGGCGCTAACATCGGCGTGCAGCAGGTGAGGGTAGCGATCGCAGACCGGATCGATTTCAATTCCTTCCTCCCTCGCCATTTTCAGCAGTCGAGCGGGTTTGAAACATTTGGCCAGATCGTGCATTAAGCCCGCAATTCCGGCTTGTTCTTCATTGAGGTGATAGTGACGAGCCAGCGCGATCGACATTTTTTCAACGCCGAGAATGTGTTTTAATCGAGATTTTGGAACGTTATCGGCTAACCAAGTTAAGACTCGATCTCGCATAGAAATCCTCCCTTTCCCAACTCCCCAGTTCCCCAATTCCCCAATTCCCCAACTGATAACTGACTAGGGGTAGAGGAACCATAGGAACCTCCTTTAAGATACAAGGAGAAGAAGTTGGATGCTCGGTTTTCTTTTTCGTGGCATCGCCAGATCGCCTTCTTTGTGAAGCGTGAGTTTCCATGACTTACTGTCTTAACCCCGACTGTTCTCACCCAGAAAATCCTAGCTCGGCAAGCTTTTGTCGCCACTGCGGTTCGTCCCTGTTGCTCAAAGAACGCTACCAGGCGGTTAAACCGCTCGGCCAGGGGGGGATGGGGCGAACCTTTCTCGGCCGCGATCGCCATTTACCCTCCCATCCCTACTGCGCGATCAAGCAACTGTATCTCCAGCAATCTCATCCTAAAGTTGTCAAAAAATCGATTCAGCTCTTTCACCGAGAAGCTGTGCGCTTGCACGAGTTGGGGCATCATCCACAAATCCCAAAACTGCTGGCACATTTTGAGCAGCGCGATCGCCTCTACCTGATCCAAGAGTTTATCGACGGACAGCAGCTCAGTCCCCGACTCTGGCAGCGATCGAGTCAGATGGAAGCTCAAATCTGGCAATTGTTGGGGGATCTCTTACCTGTCTTGCAATTTATTCACGATCGCCAAGTCATTCATCGAGACATTAAACCCGACAACATTCTCCAACGCTCCAACGACAGCAAGTTCGTCTTGATCGACTTTGGCATTGCTCGCCAACTGACTCAAACCGCGATCGGCGGGAAGGCAACGATTGTGGGAACGCCGGGATTTATGGCTCCAGAGCAAATGCGCGGCAAAGTTTTACCCGCGAGCGATCTCTATAGTTTGGGAGTCACTTGCATTTACCTTCTGACGGGTGTCGATCCCGATGAGATGTTTGATATTGTGACCGAACGATGGTGCTGGCGAGAGCAGTTGCCAGCCGAGGTCTCGGTAAGTTCTAAACTCACCCAGGTTCTCAATCAGTGCATCGAACCCTCCCTGCGCTATCGCAGTCAGTCGGCACGACAAATTTTGCAAGCGATCGGCTCGGCACTTCCCTCGGTTCCGGCGGTTCCTCCGCCCTCTCTTTCCCAATCTTCCATCGCCTCAGCGCAGGCCCCGACAATACCGATCGCGCTTGGGGTCACAGCCGGTCAGTCGGCCCAGACGGCTCAACCGAACCGAGGCCAGGGGCAAAAGTCAGCCATTCGGATTGACTATTCTCGCTTAAAAACCTTACTTGCGTGGCGTAGATGGAAAGAAGCCGATCGCGAAACTTGGTCAATTCTCTGTCGCTTGGCCGGGAAGGAAGCGGGGACGTATCTGTTTAATAGCAATGTGGCAGAGTTACCTTGCCAAGATTTAAAGGCCCTCGACATTTTGTGGCATCGCGCCAGCAAAGGACGTTTTGGCTTTCGGGTGCAAAAGCAAATTTTTCAGGAAGTGGGGGGAGAGTACAATCAATTTTGCGATCGCGTCGGTTGGACGACTCATCAACTCCCGGCTGAAGACAAAGCTTTAAAGTTTACCCTCCGAGCGCCCCCCGGTCATTTGCCCTCTCGTCGCTGGATCGGCGGCTATTCTTGGTGGCAACACGCCAGAATTTTGGCTGGCCGTCTCGATGAGTGCGGTATTTGCGATGGCGCTGCATCCCGCTCGATTCATCCGACTCTCAAGTCTTGATTGAGTGCTTCAGCGATCTACCTCCGTCACTCGCCAGTTGAGCTTGAGATTGATCCAGAAGTTCCAAAGCGTTACTGCCGCGATCGCAATCAAATTCGCCCAATACTCGTTCTCTTGCCCCCACAGCCAATTGAACAGTAAGTTGGCCAGCAAAACCTTGAGAACTAGCCCCGCCAAACAAATCAGATTAAACTTCAAAAACCGCTTGAGCGCTTTACTCCAGCCCCGCTGTCGCCGAGCAATATCCCCAAACGTCCACAGATCGTTCCACAAGAAATTGCTCAAAATCGCCACTTCCGCCGAAACAATCAGACTGCGGGTCAGCCCCAAACCCACAAACTCGCGCAACACGTAAAGGATACCCATATCCACAAACACGCCGCTCAATCCCACAACCCCAAAGCGGATAAATCGCCCCACTGGCCAAAGACTAAATCGCAGGCGAACGAGGTGTTTGAGATAATCGACATACTGCTTGGCGGTAACCTTACTTTCCCCCGCTTGACGCTCCTGAAAAACGTAACCCACCTCGCCGATCCAGCGCACATTCCCGCGTCCGAGAACCTCAATCAAAATCTTGTAGCCCACTGGGTCCATCTCTTTCCCAAAAATGGTGTCCCGACGCACCATAAAGTAGCCGCTCATCGGATCGGACACTTTCCCAATCACGCCTGGTAAAATCATCAATCCGAGAACCTGCGCGCCGCGAGACAAAAAACGGCGCAAGGCACTCCAGTCGCTCACGCCTCCCCCCTCAACGTGGCGGCTGGCAACGGCTAGATCGGCTCCTCGCTCGATTTCTGAAAACAGCTTGAGCAAGGCTTCGGGGGGATGTTGGAGGTCAGCATCAATTACCCCCAAAACCTCGCCCTGTGCGGCTTGCCAGCCGCGAATCACGGCGGTGGAGAGTCCCCGTTCTTGCTGGCGGCGCATGACTCGCAGTTGGGGATATTCGGGCATAAGGGATTGAGCAACTTCCCAAGTTCGGTCGGGACTGTTGTCATCGACGACAATAAGTTCGTATTGGTCGGGGAGATCTGCGTCTAGAAGTTGGCTGAGCTTGCTGACGATAGTGGCAATGTTTTTGCTCTCCTGATAGGTTGGCACGATTAAAGACAGTCGAATGGGGAGCGGGTGAGACTCTGCGGTCGGGGCTGTCCGTGCGGGAATTTGCAAGGGGCCGGTGGGAACGGGGAGGAGAGAGTTAGACTGACGAGGGCGATCGGTCATGACTTCTTGTCTTTAAAGCTCCAATAATTCGGTCAATGGCAGATAGCTGCGCCGACCTAACGGGACGCGCGAGGACGAATAAACCAATCGCAGACTAACCTACCCGCGATCGCGATTTCAATGCTTTGTTGCGTTTGTTTGCGCGCAATTACGGGGATTGAAGATTTTCGTCAATCAGTTCCAGTCGCCCCATTTGCAGGTTGTCTAAAATCCGGTTGATTTGACGGCGTTCTGTCTCGGTTGTACTGAGATCGGACAGGACTGCTGTCACGAGCTGAAAGTAGTCTTGACGGCTTAAATATCCGGCATCCAGAATCTTCTGGGTTTGCCGAGCAATGGACAGAGAGGAGGGTTCGCGATCGCTTGTTGCCATAGCGGTTGAGGGAGATAGGGAACGGTAAAATGTGAGGACAAAACCAGGAGGAGTCAAGCAGTGAAAATTTATCGGCTTCCCGCCCTATCGGACAATTATATTTTTTTGCTGCACGATCCCCAACAGCAGATTGCTGCGGTCGTCGATCCCGCTCAGGCGCAACCGGTGTTGCAGCAGTTAGCAGTTTTAGGGGTTGAGTTAGCGGTCATTTTTAATACTCACCACCACGCCGATCATGTGGGGGCGAATCGGCAATTGTTGCAGAAGTTTCCCAATCTTCGGATCTATGGGGGGGCGGAAGATCGGGGGCGAATTCCCGGACAGCAGGTCTTTTTGCGAGGGGGCGATCGCGTTGAATTTGCCGGCCGAGAGGGGGAAGTCTTTTTTGTCCCCGGTCACACTCGCGCTCACATTGCTTACTATTTCCCTCCCCTCGATCCCGCAGACTGGGGGGAACTGTTCTGCGGCGATACGCTCTTTGCCGGGGGCTGCGGCCGCTTGTTTGAAGGGACTCCCGCCCAAATGGTTAGCTCCTTGAGTCAACTGCGCGACCTCCCCGACCGAACGCGCGTCTGGTGCGCTCACGAGTACACGCTCAAAAATCTGCAATTTGCCCTGACGGTAGACCCGGAGAACGATCGCTTGCAGCATCGCTATACCGAAATGCGAGAGATGAGGGAGCGCGATCGCGCCACGATTCCTTCGACTTTGGCAATCGAAAAGCAAACCAACCCTTTTCTGCGCTGGGATCGGCCGGAGATACAAGCGGCGATGGGAACACAAGATCCAGCGCGCGTTTTTGGGCGCTTGCGGGGGAAGAAAGATTTATTTTAGCTGGGGTTGCCAAGTTTGACCCGTTCTCACCATCGCATTCAAAATCATCAACAGCTTGTGCATACAGGCTGTCAGGGCCACCTTTTTTAACTTGCCCTTAGCCAGTAAGCGCTCGTAGAAAGCCTGAATCACCGGATTAAAACGAACCGCCACCAGAGCGGCCATATACAGCACACAACGAATATTAGCCCGCCCTCCCCAATTCCCCAATTCCCCACTCTTCCTTGTCCCAAAAGAGGTTCAAATAATACTCATTAGACCGGATTCGGTGGCAATCGCTTCCAGAGCCGTAGCGTCCAAAATGGCGATCTTGCCGCCGCGTTGATAGGAAACAATTGTACCTAAATCCTTCTTGACTAGACGAGCACACTCTTCGTAGGTAATTCCGACGGTGCGGGCAAGTTGCTGATAGGGGAGCTTTGCTATTAAACAAGCTCCCTCTTCCGTCATTTCAGTACCGTATCGTCGAGCGGTGTATTGGATGGTGCGAGCAAGGCGGACGATGGCTCGCTTGGAAATCAGTCCGTGAATGGTTTGGTGCATTTCTTGCAATCGTCGGTTATAGCAGTGCAAGATTTGTAAGGCGACTTCTGGAGTGGATTGAATTGCCTCTAGCAATGCAGATTTTTTCAGCGTCACAATTGCACAATCGCGCAAAGCGATCGCCGTTGCGGGTGCGACTCTATCGCCAAAAAGAGCGGGGGCCGCGAAAATTTCTCCAGCAGGAAGCCAGCGCAATACCGTTTCTTTCCCTGAGGCAGAGACTTTTTGAATCTGAATCTCCCCCTGAAGCACAGCATAGAGTTTTTCGGGCAAGCGATCGCCTTCGTGAAACAGGATCTCTCCTCGCTGGAACTGCTCAACCTGAGTCTGATGAGCTAGCACAGATAACACTTCTGGGTGAAGCGTGGCAAAGATTTCAAGACCGGATAGCTGCTCGACGGTTGCTTGCATGGCTGAGTGCGATACACATCCGACACCGAGGGAGTATCTCTTGGCTGCGGCAAAGACATTTTCGCACAGCACTTGCTGTTGAGAGAGTTCTTTTGTTTTGGGTTTTGTTCGGGGGTTCATTCCCAAAGATGCGTACTTTGTTTTAGGGGATAATCGCAATAGTAGCTGCGATTCAAGGCTTTGGGGGGTGGTTCCGGAGTCCAAGTTGGTTGGAAAAGTTGTCAGTCGCTACTGGCCGCCAGAACGTATCGGATCGATCGATTAAAGTACAATTGTATTGTTGGATTCAAAATTGCCGAAACGATTGCAATGGTGAAGTTTTCGCTACACGCTCCCTTTCAACCCACAGGCGATCAACCTCGCGCGATCGCTCAACTCGCTGACTACCTGCAAGCAGGACACCCTCTGCAAACCCTCCTGGGGGCCACGGGAACGGGAAAAACCTTCTCAATTGCCAGCGTCATCGAAAAAATTGGCAAACCCACCCTCGTTCTCGCGCATAATAAGACCCTCGCCGCTCAACTATGCAACGAACTGCGGCAATTTTTCCCGAACAACGCTGTCGAATATTTCATCAGTTACTACGATTACTATCAACCGGAAGCTTATATTCCCGTCAGCGACACCTATATTGAGAAAAGCGCCTCTATCAACGAAGAGATTGATATGTTGCGTCACTCAGCGACACGATCGCTCTTTGAACGCACCGATGTCATTGTTGTCGCCTCCATTAGTTGCATCTACGGTTTGGGAATTCCCTCAGAATATCTTAAAGCCGCCATCCCCCTAAGAACGGGGGAAGAAATCGACCAACGCCAACTTCTGCGCGCCCTAGTTTCCGTGCAATATTCTCGCAACGATCTCGAACTCAAACGCAGCAACTTTCGGGTCAAAGGCGATGTTTTAGAAATCGTTCCCGCCTATGAAGATCGCGTGATTCGCGTTGAATTTTTTGGCGATGAAATTGATGCGATTCGCTACCTCGACCCAGTTACGGGAGAAGTCTTACAACGTCTTCCAGGCGTTAATATTTATCCCGCACGCCACTTTGTCACTCCCGACGAACAGTTAGACGATGCTTGCAGCGCAATTAAAACAGAATTAGAAGTGCGTTTGGAGCAACTCGATAAAGACAATAAAATCCTTGAAGCACACCGCCTCGAAAGTCGCACGCGCTACGATTTAGAAATGTTGCAAGAAGTGGGATATTGCAACGGCGTTGAAAACTACTCGCGCCATTTAGCCGGGCGAAAAGCGGGAGAACCGCCGGAATGTTTGATCGACTATTTTCCCAAAGATTGGTTGCTCGTCATTGACGAATCTCACGTCACCGTTCCTCAAATTCGCGGTATGTATAACGGCGACCAAGCAAGGAAGAAAGTGCTGATCGAACATGGATTTCGTCTTCCCAGCGCGGCGGATAATCGTCCCTTAAAAGCAGAAGAATTTTGGCAAAAAATCAATCAATGTATCTTCGTTTCTGCTACGCCAGGAAACTGGGAACTCGAACAGTCACAAGAGCGAATTGTCGAACAAATTATTCGCCCCACAGGGGTTATCGATCCTGAAATCTTCGTTCGTCCCACAGAAGGACAAGTAGACGATTTGTTAGGAGAAATTAACGATCGCGTCGATCGTCAAGAACGGGTGTTAATTACCACGCTAACCAAGCGCATGGCGGAAGATTTGACGGAATATTTCCAAGAACGAGGCGTTCGCGTGCGCTATCTCCACTCAGAAATTCAATCAATTGAGCGCATTGAAATTTTACAAGCCTTAAGAAAGGGCGAGTTTGATGTGTTGATTGGTGTTAACTTGTTGCGCGAAGGATTAGATTTACCGGAAGTTTCTTTAGTCGCCATTATGGATGCCGATAAAGAGGGTTTTTTGCGAGCAGAGCGATCGCTCATTCAAACCATCGGTCGCGCGGCGCGTCACGTCCGAGGGCAAGCTATTTTATATGCGGACAATCTCACGGATAGCATGATAAAAGCAATCGATGAAACCGAACGCCGTCGGGGAATTCAATTGGCTTACAACAAAATAAACGGCATTACTCCTAAGTCTGTTGCGACCAAATCGAGCAATTCAATTCTGGCATTTTTGGATATTTCTCGGCGCTTAAATTCGCAGCAATTACAAGAAGTTTTCGAGCAAGCTGACGAACTTCCGCTCGAAAAGATTCCCGATCTCATTCAGCAATTAGAACTACAAATGCAAGACGCAGCGAAAAACTTGGAATTTGAAGAAGCAGCCAAGTACCGCGATCGCATCAAAAAATTGCGCGATCGCTTATTAGGTCGCTAACCTTTTGCCTGTCTGGACTGTTTGAGCATCTCAATCAGAGTGTGGTGAGCATCTTCTGCGTCTTTGAGTTCGCGCTCAAACTCAATGCGAACGGGAACGGTTTCGCCGCGAATTTGGGCGTTGAGATCCATCCCTTTGGGGTCGATCGCGGCCATGGTGGCTGCTTCGGTATCTGGCGCATTGCCGAAAGTTTTGGCGTAGAGGGCTACCGCGTCGGCGTGGTCTTCGTTCATGTGCTTGCAAATGCGATCGCTAATCGCTGAGGTAATGGGTTCGGACATCGTTCAACTCCTACGCGAACAAAAAAGACTGACGACAAAAATTTAGCACTTCCTCGACCTCAGAGGTTTGCTGGGGATAGACGAGATCGGGGCGAGCAATAACAATTAACGGAATTTTCAACTGTGCGGCGACCTTCCGCTTAATCTCTTCTCCTCCCGCTCGACCCGAAGCTTTAGTAACAACTAGGGAGATTTGCCACTGCTTCCATAACGCTCGTTCGAGTTCTGAGGAAATCGGGGGACGAATTGCAATTATTCGCTGTGGGGAAAAGCCAGCTTCTGCGGCAATTCGCAAGGAGTCGAGCGCTGGGAGAATGCGGGCAAACAGCGTTGCGCGATCGTGGTAATTACAAAATAGGGGCAAGGATTTGGCCCCCACCGTCAACAACACTCGCCGTCCGTCGAGAGTATTGCTTTCCAGCAGTTCGGCAATACTGGCAAACTCAAGGACGCGATGTCCTCCGCGACTTCCCTCCAGACGAGGGCGTTCGTAGCGCAGATAGGGAATCTTTCGGGCCGCAGCGGCCGCGATCGCGCTTTGAGAAATGTTCGTTGCATAGGGATGAGACGCATCGATCGCTGAGACAATCTCCTGTTGTTGCAAGAAATCGTCAAGGTCTCCACTCTTCAGAATGCCAACTCGAACTCGTAGCCAAGGAGAAGAAGGATAGAGCGATCGCGCCGCTTCTGTGGTAACGGTCACCGTACAGGGAAATTGCGCGGCCGCGATCGCCACTGCAATTTGGCGACTTTCCTGAGTCCCGCCAATTAACCACAAGCGACCCATCGATCTTCTCTGGCCCTCACCTTAACTCCCAAAACTACCGCCCGCGCAAAGCCTTCTGGAAATTCTGGCGGTAGGACTTATTTGCTATAACCAACGCCGGCCACAACAGCGATAGAAAAAAGCGATTGGGCAAACTCGGCTGAAAATTTGTGCGTCTAAACCCCTTCCAAAACTTCCAAGCTCCCCAAAAATACCCAGCCACAACAAAAATTCCTAGCACCTTAACCGCAAAAATGGCTAAACTCATTGTTCTACCTCCAACAGAGAGACTCGGTTCGCTTCACAATTGAGTCTACACGACTTGAAAGGCTACTTACGGAGTGTTACCCGCAACATAGGGATGAGAAGCATTCGCCACCGCGACAATTGGCTGTTGTATCTATATTTCCTCAAGGGGTGACAAGCCGATTGAAAGCGTTGTATTGAACTCAGGTTTCTGAGTTGATGGTTCCCACAACTTCGGCTTCAACTAACGGTACGGACTCGTCTTTTTTGGTGAAGGTCAAGGCGTTGTCCGCACAATCAATAATGACGGTGTCCCCAGACTCAAAGGTGTTTTCCAGCAGTTTTGTCGCCATTGGATTTTCCAATTCTCGCTGAATGGCTCGCTTGAGGGGACGCGCGCCGTAGACGGGATCGTAACCTACCTCAACAATGCGATCGCGGGCCGCAGCGGTGAGTTCGAGAGTAATTTTCTGTTCGGAGAGTAATTTTTGCAGGCGTTGAAGTTGCAGGCCGACAATCTCTCGCAACTCCGCTCTCGTCAGGGTGTGGAAGATAATCCGATCGTCAACGCGGTTGAGAAATTCGGGACGGAAATGCGATCGCAATGCTTCGAGAACGCGCGATCGCATTGTCTCGTAGTCCGCATCGTCTTCCGCCACGCTGAGAATGTACTCGCTTCCAATATTGCTGGTCATCACAATAATGGTGTTGCGGAAGTCCACCACTCGCCCCTGAGAGTCGGTTAAGCGCCCTTCGTCAAGGACTTGCAACAAAAGGTTAAAAACATCGCGGTGGGCCTTTTCCACCTCATCGAGCAAAATTACCGAGTAGGGACGGCGGCGCACCGCCTCAGTTAGCTGTCCCCCCTCCTCATACCCCACGTACCCCGGAGGCGCGCCTACCAAGCGCGAGACCGTATGCTTCTCCATATATTCCGACATATCCAGCCGAATCATCGCCTCCTCGCTGTCGAAGAGCAATTCCGCCAAGGCCCGTGCCAATTCTGTTTTTCCCACCCCCGTCGGCCCCATAAACAGGAAAGAACCGATGGGCTGGCCGGGATCTTTCATTCCCGCACGCGCGCGTCGAATCGCCGCCGACACCGTTGCGACTGCCTCCGCTTGACCAATTAAACGCTGGTGCAGGTGTCCTTCAAGTTGCAGCAACTTCTGACGTTCCGACTCCAGCAGGCGGTTGAGGGGGATTCCCGTCCAGCGAGCAACAATTTCAGCAATATCTTCTTCCCCCACCTCTTCTCGCAACAGAGCGCGTCCTTGGGACTGAATTTCGAGTAGTTTACTCTCCTTTGTTTCCAAGTCGCGCTGAATTCCCTCTAATTTGCTGTATTTCAACTCGGCGGCACGGTTGAGGTCGTAAGCCCGTTCTGCCTGTTCGACTTGGACGTGCAACCGTTCTTCCTCCTTTTTCAGGGTGCTAATTTCCTCCAACATCTGCTTCTCCGCTTGCCATTGGGAGGAGAGAGATTTTTGCTTCTCTTGCAACGCCTCAATTTCCGTCTCAATGCGCTGCAAACGTTCCTTCGCCGAACTGTAGGCGCTGGAAGCAGAAGTTTTCTCTTCCCCTTGTAAGGACAGTTGCTCCATTTGCAACTGCATAATGCGGCGGTCGAGGGCTTCGAGTTCGACGGGTTTGGAGGTAATTTCCATCTTCAATTTGGCTGCGGCCTCATCCACAAGGTCGATCGCCTTGTCGGGGAGAAAGCGATCGCTCACATAGCGGTTGGAAAGCGTCGCCGCTGCAACCAGGGCCGAATCGGTAATTTTCACCCCGTGGTGGCTTTCGTAGCGCTCTTTCAGCCCTCGCAAAATTGAGATCGTATCCTCTACCGTCGGCTGCTTGACGTAGACCTGTTGGAACCGTCGTTCCAAGGGCGCATCCTTCTCGATATGCTGGCGGTACTCATCCAAAGTTGTAGCCCCAATACAGCGCAACTCACCCCTCGCCAGCATTGGTTTGAGCAAGTTTCCCGCGTCCATCGTTCCCTGACCGCCTCCCGCACCAACAATCGAGTGCAACTCATCGAGAAAGAGGACAATTTGCCCCTCCGATTGAGTGACTTCCCGCAGCACCGTTTTCAAGCGGTCTTCAAACTGACCTCGATACTTCGCCCCAGCGATAATACTCCCCATATCCAGGGAAATGAGTTGGCGGCCTTTCAAAGATTCGGGAACGTCGCCGTTGACAATGCGTTGGGCCAGGGCCTCCGCGATCGCGGTTTTCCCCACCCCCGGTTCCCCAATCAACACCGGATTATTCTTCAAGCGACGGGAGAGGACTTGGATAACGCTGCGAATCTCCTCATCTCGCCCAATCACCGGGTCGAGTTTGCCCAACTTCGCTTGTTCGGTAAGATCGCGGCCGTACTTTTCCAGGGCCGCATACTTTTCCTCCGAGTCCGGTTCGGTCACCTTTTGCGACCCTCGCACCGCCTTAATCACTGCTTCCAAGTCCTGGGGATCGAGATTAAACTTTTGCAACAGCGGCCGGCCGACACGCACATCCTCCGCAAACCCCATGAGCAGGTGTTCGACAGAAATAAACTTATCTTGCCAACTTGACCGCGAGGCTTCCGCGCGATCGAGCATCACGTCCAACCCCCGACCGAGGTAAAGTTGATCGACCTGGCGAGCCTTTGGGAGGCGGTTCGCCGCAGTTTCCAATTGTTGGCCGAAGCGCAGAAGATCGATGTTGGCTCGACTTAAAATTGTTTGGGTCAAACCCTTTTGTTCCAGCAACGCCAGGAGGGTATGCTCGATTTCCAAATCTCGATTTTTGAACCGTCGGGCGACTTCTTGAGACTTAACGATCGCTTCCCAAGCTTGCTCGGTGAATTTACTCGGATCGGTGGGCTGCATGAACTAAATTGAGAGGTGAGAATTAGGTTAAATAGATGCCTGCGAACTGCAACGGCAGTCCGCAGACAATATAGCAGTTCTCTTGGACTCCGACCGAGAAAACCCTTGTCTCTACATCCAGTCAAGCTAACGACACAATCCAGATTCGGTCGAGCCAATATTGATATTAATCGAGAAAAACCAGGAAAAAGCCTAAGAGATGAGGGGGGGTATCTAATTACCAGCTTAGCTGATGCCTGCCAAGCTGTTGCAGCTTATCGACATCGTTTTTGCGTGGAGGCGATCGCCTCGCTCTTGGCTCAGTCAACCTTAGCAGTAAGTTGCTGAGTTTCGCTGGCGGTTAAAATCGCGATCGCTTTTTCGTAAGTTTTCAGTTGTTCTGGAGTCGCCGCAGCAAGACATTCAGCATGAACGCGCTTGAGACTTTCAATATAGTCTGGATTGCGGGCTAGTTCTGGAGTGGTGCGGGAAGAAGCAATGAACGCTAATTGGGCCCGCAGGGGAAGTTGGCGGAAAGCAGCTAGGCGTTTTTCGAGAGAAGACATCGCGGATTTACGTTGAAAGTTGAGGGTACCAAAGGACGGCTGGAGAAGAAGCGCTTTTCATGAATATTCCCTATTACTCAAGAAGCACGGGTTTTTCCGGGAGAATTTTGAGTTGACTGGACTCAGTTTCGCGAATCTCCCCAAAGCGATCTTGTGAGGTTGGAAGATGTCCGCTGACACAAAGCTATGGCGCGGTCAAACCGGAAGAAGGATAAGATAAGCAGTTATTGTCTTTCTTTCCCACAAGAAGCTTTTGAGCATTTCAATTCAGATTGGGCAAAAAGCAAAAGCGTATTTTATTCTCTCATAATTCATGAAACTTTCCGTTGTCATTCCTTGCTTTAATGAAATCAAAACAATTGGCAAGGTTATTTCAGCAGTTCAAGCATCGCCCGTTAAAAATATAGAAATTATTGTTGTTGATGATTATTCGACAGATGGAACCAGAGAAATGCTTCTGTCCGATCTAGAATCTCAAGTCGATCGGGTTATTTATCACCAAAAGAATCAAGGCAAAGGAGCGGCTTTACGAACTGGATTTGCCGCAGCGACAGGAGAGATTGCGATCGTTCAAGATGCAGACTTGGAATACGATCCGCAAGAATATCCGCTGTTAATTGAGCCAATTATTGACGGCAAAGCGGATGTCGTTTACGGTTCTCGTTTTATGGGAAGCGGGCCCCATCGCGTCCTTTACTATTGGCACATGGTTGGCAATCTTTTTTTAACAACACTCTCTAATATGTTTACCAACATTAATTTGACGGATATGGAGACAGGCTACAAAGCGTTTCGTCGCGAAGTGATTCAGTCCATTACAATCGAGGAAAATCGCTTCGGATTTGAGCCAGAAATCACAGCAAAAGTTGCCAAGATGGAGTGTCGAATTTATGAAGTTGGTATTTCTTATTACGGTCGAACCTATAAAGAAGGAAAAAAAATAGGTTGGAAAGATGGCGTGGCGGCAATTATGAGCATTCTCAAGTACAATCTCTTTTCTTCCGGTTAATTCAAAAGCCATTGGTAGACCGCAAGAAGGGTGCGATCGCTATTGTGGGGATATTGGCGCAGTAAATAGCCCGCCCACAAATAAAAATTGCTCGCGATCGCGATCGCCGCACAGGGAAGTACCCAAACGAGGTCGATATTCTGAGAAAACTGTCGAATCTTAGAAACCGCGATCGCGGCTCCAAAACTCAGCGGTGCAAGCATTTCAATAAACATCCGATTGCCAAAAGAATCTCCCACCCGATCCCACAAACCATTGATTAAGGTCAAGGCGAAAAAACCGAATAAGATCGACAAAAGCAAATTGCGATCGAATTTTAGCCAGAAAAGCCCAGCAATATTTAGCACGAGTAAAATCAAATACCACGGGTGATATACAAATACGCCATAGCTCGCCCCAAACGTAACATTTAAAAACCCTCGTAAATTTGCTTGAAATCCCTCGTTTCCATAGGAGTACAATATTGGTTCTCCCCAAAGCAAAAATAAGCTTAATTGTTGTAAAAATAACATGATGCCGATCCCGAAAGTAAGCCAAAACCACTCTCTGACTTCTTGCAAAGATAGACTGATTAAGACGAGTAAAAAAGGAAGCAAGAAAATGTTTGTATTTCTGACGAGAATAAGTAATCCGAGCATCAAGCCGAAAGAAAGTAGGGACAGCGGCGTTAGTCGCTCTTTTTCTAATTTTTGACTCGCGAATAAGATCGCAATATTTGCCAAAGCTAACCCTGCGCCATGAGCCATCGTCGGTTCCTTGGCAATGTAATGTAGAAGATTTGTTCCCAGTAAAGCGGTTCCGCAAAAAAAGATCGCAATATTGTCTTTGACGGTATAGTTTTTGAGCGCAAGAAAGAGCAAATAAAAACTAAAAACAATTAGTCCAACGAGCGATAGTGCGACAGAAAGATGATAAGGGAGGCTGAGTCCATCTGTTTCAAAAGATGTCAGGTTAGCAATCAAGTGACCGATTAAAAAACCAGGAATTTCTAAAATTGCCACGCCAATTGGATACTTATTGGGAACTAAACCTTTCGGCGTAATCTGCGAACCAAAAGGAGAAGCTTCAGGAAAATACAGTAGTTCAAAATCATTGGCAAAATCGAGATCGCCATCGATAAAAATCGATCGAACCCAAGCGTAATAGCCATTTCCGTCGCTAACAATGAGATCGGGAGAGTTCCCCAAGGTTGCAGAAGCGATTAGCAACATTGCTGAAACAGCAAAGAAAAGTAGTAAAAAGATGACATAAATTTGCTGAGGTCGAAACAGTTTTTTCTTCATTTGCTGGAAATGCGAATTTTTAGTCGAAAGCAGTTAGTTCAAAAGGCAATATTGCCAAAAAACTAAGTTAATTAACCTGCATCACAAGAGAAGTCCGAGCGCCATTCTATTTACTCTTCTTCGTGTTTTTGTTGTTGCTCTTTTTGCTTTTGGTTGCGCTCTTCGAGGGTATCTTCAACATCCTTTGCCTTGTCAATTGCGTTGGGCGAAGGCGATGAGCTGTCTGGTGGCGTATAGCAGCCACTAGCGACAAACAGCAGGCTGGTTGCAGTCAGGGCGAGAGAGGGTATGCTTTTTGCTTGTGTCATGGCTTCTTCTCATCATCTTCCTTGAGATTCATTCCATTATCCTGCTTTCTTCCTCGGAAGATGAGGAATTTCTCGCATTCCTTTTTGTCCGAGAATTCAGTACTGGGGAAAGGCTGACGATCGCGTTTGGCAAAAAGTGCAATCGTCAATGGTTAAAACCGGCAATCGATAATGTCCGAAAGTCTCAATGATGGGAGGGGAGCTATTTTTCCATACTGGAATTGTCAAAGCAATCAAACCCTAACCCATCAGGAAAAAAATGAGCAAGAATTACTCCGTTCAAGATCTGCTTCGACTTCCCGGCGAAGGCGAGCGAATTAATGCCATGAGAATTGTCGCCCGCGTCAGCGACTTAAGCGGTCAGTTTGGGATTATGGAAACCGAACTGTCGCCCAAAACGATGATTGCACCTCACAGCCACGAACATGAAGCGCAAGCAGTCTATGTTATATCGGGGGAGTTGGAGTTCGAGGTTGGCGGCGAAGGGGGGCTGCGGTTTACAGCTCCCGCTGGAAGCTACATTATCAAACCACGTCGGATTCAGCACTGTTTTTGGAATGCGACGGATGAGCCAAGCCGATATATCGAGCTATCTGGCAGCTGGGGCTTTGAGGACTTCGTTGATGATACGGCCAACGCCAACCCTTTACAGATTAAGCGGGCCGCAGAAGTCCACCAGGTCTTCTTTGATGTTAAGCGGATTCCCAAACTGCTGTTACAGAACCGCCTCAAGGGGTTACACGGAATGACGGGAGCAGAAGACAGCCTCGGATAGAGCGTTAATCTACGGACGAATTCTGCGATCGCGCTCGGCCTCCGATCGCCACATATTGGGTTGAATGGAATCGGAATCGTCTCAAAGCTTTCTGTCCGGTTTATCGTGAAGTTGACATCCTCCCCTGCCTAAAGGCGAGGGTATTCCAATCTATCCAAACAACGATAGTTGTTTGAATTCTTGGCGGGTTGACGCTTCGCTGGATGCTGCTACCTGAGCGGCAGACTTACGCTCTCCTCCACGTCCGTTTACCGTCTCAGGGTGTCCCCCCGCGACTTGGATATTTACTGCGGCATTGACATCGCGATCGTGGATAGCCTCGCAATTGAGACAAGTCCACTCCCGTACTGATAGGTCTAACTTTCCCCCTCTGAACCCACAGCAAGAGCAGGTTTGACTGGTGGGTTCCCAACGGCTAATGACGCAGAACTCGCGACCGTATTTTTCCGCTTTGCCTTCCAGCAGAGTTCGGAATTGTCGCCACCCCAAATCGCTAATTGCCCTGGAGAGCTTGCGATTCCTCACTAATCCCGATACGTTCAAATCCTCAAGAATGACCGCTTGGTTCTCGCGAATCATCCGGGTTGAAAGCTTGTGCAGGAAATCGGTGCGGGTGTCTTTGATTCGAGCGTGTAGCTTGGCCACTCGCTTTCTGGCTCGTTCGCGACGGTTCGACCCTTTATTTTTTCGAGCTAGAGCGTGTCATCAGTTAAGCCAAATGACAATAGCAGCTAGATGAATAGCCCCGAGAAAATTGCGAGCCGTTTTGTCATAGCGAGTCGCGATCGCTCGGTACTGCTTGAGCTTGGCAAAAAAGTTTTCAATCAAATGACGAGCTTTGTAAAGATGCTTGTCGTAGCCATAAGGCTTTTTGCGATTCTTTTT
>Ga0207422_1001811_pt1 | contig 35775 bp, 30 predicted proteins | sample MarCyaLeptolynsp_FD_187757 | JGI IMG/M metagenome (GOLD analysis project Ga0207422, IMG submission 187757) | Marine cyanobacterial communities from Panama - species 1 Leptolyngbya sp. (SPAdes) | ecosystem: Environmental > Aquatic > Marine > Unclassified | place: Panama: Panama City | collected... | reverse complement strand
GCATCCGCATCCAGCAAGCCACGAAACACTTTCCCGGACGCGTGAAGTTTCCCAATCGCCGCTCCGAGCCGGGCGGGCAAATCCGGAGGCGGCGGAGTGACAGCATCGATCGAACGGGTCAGCAGTATGCCGCTGTCCGGATCGCAGTAGAGCGGCGGCAGGGCAATAGCGAGATCGGCCGCGATCCGGATATTTGACGCTTCGGCTTCTCTGTCGACCATGCCGGCCGTCTGAACGCGCGGAAGACGCAGAAAGAAGGCACCCCTGTCTGCCTCGATCCTGTAAACGCGGTTGCTCAGGCCCGCCTGCGGCTCCGCAGAGTGTACCGGACCGCAGATTGCAGCAAGCGACGGATGTGTGCGCAATGCTGTTTGAACATCTGGTGTTTCGGCGGCAGTGTGTGGCACAAGCGGTGAAGTTCGGTTTTCTTTTAAGAAGGTCAGACGCCATGACCGACGTCCCCTCGCCCCATATCATCATTACCTATTGCCGCCAATGCAATTGGCTGTTGCGGTCCGCTTGGATGGCGCAGGAAATCCTGAGCTCATTTTCAGAAGAGACCGGTGCCGTGACGCTTGTGCCCGGAACCGGCGGCACCTTCATTATCACCTGCGACGGCCACACGGTCTGGGACCGGACGGCAGATGGCGGCTTTCCCGAAGCCAAGGTCCTGAAACAGCGGCTGCGCGATTTGCTTTGGCCGGAAAAAGACCTCGGGCACGCCGACCGGGAAAAACCCTGACTCGGGCAACACCGGTCGGCGACTTCTCGCAAACGAGATTGATCGCCCGGTGTTAACGCGGCATGTCTTGCGCCTCGCAGACTTCTTTTGCCGCATTGAGCCCGTTGATCGCCGCCGGCAGACCGCCATAGACAGCCATCTGCCAGATCGCCTCCACGATTTCTCTCCGCTCGGCCCCGGCGGCCAGCGTGTGTTCGATATTGACCTTGAGCTGCGGTCCGGTCTGACCTCCGAGCACCGTTAGCGCGGCGATCGTGCAAAGTTGCCGCGTCTTCAAATCCAGCCCCGGACGCGCATAGTGACGGCCATACGCCCACTCGATCAGGCTTTCGGCAAAGCCCGGAACAAGGTCGTCATATCTGTCGTTGAGGACGGTTTCCAGTTGGGGATTAAGTCTCTGGGTCAGCGCGCGACCCTGGTCCAGTGCTGTTGTCATCAGTCCGGCCTTTCATAGCTGACGGCGCGCCGTGTTCGGTCCGGGCACAGTTTTCAAAGGCGGGGTCGACGGGCTCGCCGGCTTCCATCCTTTTGTAGAGATCGATTTTTTCGTCCAGCACAGTCAGCATTTCGGTGAGCGCACCAATGTCGTCCGACACTTTCTGTCGGTGCTCTTCAAGCATGGTTCTTCGCGCCGCCAGGGACACGGCCCCCTTGGCGCGCAGCTCGGCATATTGCTGCCGCTTGCTGATCCCCATCCCGGTGGATTTGAGCCTTGCGAGAAAGTCGATCCATCTGAGGATCGTCTCGTCATAGACACGCCGCCCACCCGCATCGCGCAACGGCTTCGGCAACAGGCCGATTTTTTCGTAATAGCGCAGGGTGTCAGTGGAAAGTCCCGACTTTTCAGCAAGATCACCAATCCGCATAACTGCCTCCGAACAGAACGATCTGACCCACTTACAGGCTGGAGTGCACTCCAGGTCAAGACCCCGATGTCGGAATTCGGCAACAAACATCCGCGTTTTTGATTGATTGACCAATCAAGAAAAAGCTACGCTTTCGCCAGCGCCAAATCCGGCCACGGGGAATCACCATGACGTCTCGCAAGAACATTCTGATCTTGATGGTCGACCAGCTGAACGGAACACTGTTTCCGGATGGTCCGGCAGATTTTCTGCATGCGCCTCACCTCAAGAAACTCGCCGATCGGTCGGTCAGGTTTCAAAACACCTACACCGCCTCCCCGCTGTGTGCCCCTGGCCGGGCGAGTTTCATGTCCGGACAGCTTCCCCGCCGCACCGGTGTCTACGACAACGCTGCCGAATTCGCGTCCGATATCCCGACCTATGCCCATCATCTGCGCCGCGCTGGCTACACGACCTGTCTTTCCGGCAAGATGCATTTCGTTGGTCCGGACCAGATGCACGGCTTCGAGGAACGTCTGACCACTGATATCTACCCGGCTGATTTCGGCTGGACCCCGGATTACCGCAAGCCGGGTGAGCGGATCGACTGGTGGTATCACAACATGGGCTCGGTCACGGGTGCCGGCATTGCCGAAATCTCCAACCAGATGGAATATGACGACGACGTCGCCTTCCAGGCGATCCGGAAGATCTACGACTATGGGCGCGGCAAATACGACCGGCCATTTTGCCTGACCGTCAGCTTTACCCACCCGCACGATCCTTATGTCGCCCGCCGGAAATATTGGGATCTTTACGAGGATTGCGATCGCCTTCTGCCTGAGGTACCGGCGAAAGCCTACGAAGATCACGATCCGCATTCCAAACGTATCTTCGATGCCAACGACTGGCGCAGCTTCGACATCAAAGAGGACGACATCCGCCGCTCACGGCGCGCTTATTTCGCCAATATTTCCTATCTCGACGACAAGATCGGCGAAATTCTCAGTGCCCTTGAGGCCATGCATCTCGCCGAAGAGACCACCATCCTGTTCGTCTCCGATCACGGCGACATGCTCGGCGAGCGCGGCCTCTGGTTCAAAATGACCTTCTTCGAAGGATCCTCACGTGTGCCTTTGATGATTGCCGACAACGACCTGACGCCACAACGCATCACTGCACCCGTCAGCACGCTCGATGTTCTGCCGTCCCTTTGTGATATTGCCGGCATCGACATGAGTGAAATCATGCCCTGGACCGATGGCGAGAGCCTGGTACCGCTTGCCAATGGTAAGGAGCGGACCGCGCCGGTGCTTATGGAATACGCTGCTGAAGCCTCCTACGCACCACTGGTCGGCATCCGCGAAGACGCCTGGAAATACGTCCATTGCGAACTGGACCCGCCCCAGCTTTTCAACTTGACCGACGATCCCTATGAATTGACCAATCTGGCAGAAGACCCGGCCCACGCTGATGCCGTCTCCCGTTTTGCCGACGCGGTGAAGGCGCGATGGGACATGGGCGCGTTCGATGCCGAGGTTCGCCAATCGCAGGCCAGACGCTGGATTGTCTATGAAGCCTTGCGCAACGGTGCTTTTTTTCCCTGGGACTACCAACCCCTGCAAAAGGCCTCCGAGCGCTACATGCGCAACCACATGGACCTGAACGACGTTGAAGAAGGTCAGAGATTTCCCAGGGGCGAGTAAGGTCACCCGTTCCTAGTCTGCGAACACCTTCAGGCCGGCCGGAAGATCTGTGCCGGTCTCCGACGCTTCTTTCTTCACCGCCTCAACAAGGCTCGCCCGGCTGTCTGCATAGTCGGGCGCCGGCGCTCCAGTCGCGATGGCGAGCCGTTCCAGACCAAAGCCACCTCCGACAGGACCTGCAGCACCGTCACCCGGCTCGACAAGGCAGATCTCGCCGATTTCCAGATAGTCCGGGAGCGGATATTGCAGCTCAGCCGACGTCCCTGACCCGATCGGATAGTGAAGGCTGACGGTCGCAAAGCCCTTCGTCTCGGGATGACCGGCCGGCGCAAAAAAGCCCGAGCCATCGCCCGCCGCCATGGCTTCCGCCTGATCCCGCTTCACAAAACGCCCCTTCTGCAGAAGCGAATTGCTGCTGAAATAGGGTTTGAACACCTCGGTCGAGACGAATACGAGTTTTTCAGGATCCAGTCCCACTTCATCAACAACATAGCCGAGCAGGAGTTTGATCGCATCGCGCGGCCCCGCGCCGGTCGACAGATTGAGGACCCCAATATGAAAGAGCGCGAGAACACCCGTCTCGTTTGACTTCCCCGCATCCTCGATCCGGCTCGATGGCTGCACGCTCACGGACATGCCGCCTGGATAAGACTTTCTCGTGTCGTCAAATCTGAGGCCGCCGTTAAAGCTGCTGCCGGTAATGAGCGGAAGAGGATCAAGGACTTCTGCGCCCATGTCCGAAAAGTGCTTTGAGAATTCTGCTGCGGAGCTGGCGCCTTGCTGTGCTGCCGCGAATTTGCAGGGCACCAACAACCCCGCTCCACCGGCCGCGGCAAGGCGAACAACTTGTCGTCGGTTGAGCTTCATCAGCGTATTCTCCAATGTCGGGTGCCACCCGATGACTTTAGGCGTCGCGCCCACATGTTGCAAAACCTGTCGTGCTGTTTTCGAAGCGACTTCGTTAACGAAACCCTTCATTTGCAACGAAAAACCAGCATCTCCACCTAACCACGCATTAACTCCGTTTCGCAAAAGCCTTGCGTTTTCACCCCGCGAAAACCTCGCTTTCACTGTCCGCGTGCGATGACGGGTCAGGGAAAAATTCTGTGAAACGGGGAACCGGGGCGTGACACGGGACAGAAAGACAAAGACAGCATCGGCACATGGCAGTGCAAATTCCGCGCAGAAGGTCAGACTGCGCCACCTTGCCTATGGATCGATTTCATTGCTTCTAGCCGGCGGCGTCTTTGCCATGGCGTATCTCTTCATCAGCACCACGCACAGCGCCGACGAACTGGCCCTGCGCCACGAGCGTGCGCTGGTGACGGAAGCCCTGGAACACAGCCTCGAACTGGAGGCGCGGCACCAGACCTTTGTCGCCGTCAACGACAAGACCGCCACCGAAGTACAAATCGATGATCGCATCGACGACGAGTTCGCGCATGAAATCGCCCGTCAGATGTGGCTCGACTTTCATCACGACTGGACACTGATCGTCGACAGCAAGAACGACCTGATCCTGGTGGCCGCCGAAGACGAAATCGTGCCGCCGCTCGCAGGCCAGGAAATCCTGGAGGCGACACGCGATCTTGTTGCCAAGGCGCGCATTGGCTACCAGGCCGTCCGGCGCCCGGCCGCCGACGGCTACAAGGTGAAGTATGTCGAAAAGGGCGAACTGGCGCCGATCTATGCCACGGACGTGCGCGATGTTGCCGGCAAGCCGGGTCTCGTCAGCGCCATGGCGATTGTGCCCGAATCCGATGACCTTGCCCTTCCCGACGGCCCTCCGGGCGTAATCGTCTCCGTTGCGCTGATCGAGGAAGCGTTCCTGGCGGAAATCGGCGATACCTTGCTGCTTCAGGACTTCACGTATGTCGCCGGCAGCGACCACCATGAAGCCAGCGTGCCCGTCGCCGTGCACGGTCACAAGCCGATCGGCTATTTCGAGTGGACCAGTGAGGCACCGGGCAGCAAGATCCGCAATGCGATCGGTCCGATTGCCGCCGTTCTTGTGCTCATGTTCATCGCCGTCGGCGTCTTTTTCGCCCGCAAGCTGGCGCAAAAATCGCGTGCTCTTGAAGACAGCGAGTCGCTCAACCGCCGCATGGCGTCGCACGATCTGATGACCGGGCTCGCAAACCGGCCTCACTTCCACAACGCCTTCGATCGGGCCATGGCGAACTGCCACGAAACACCTTGCGCCGTCATGGCCATCGATCTCGATCGCTTCAAGGCGGTCAACGACACCTATGGTCACGAAGCGGGCGATATGGTTATCCGCCAGGTGGCGCGCCGCCTGCGCACCACCCTGTCAGAACATGCTTTGGTAGCGCGCACGGGCGGAGACGAATTCATGGCGCTGCTGAGAGGGCCTGTCGACGACAACCGCATGCGCTGGCTGTGCGACACGGTGATCGAGGCGGCCGCTCAACCCATCCCTGTTTCCGGCGGCCTGGCACAGATCGGCGTCAGCATCGGCTGGGCAACAGCCCCCAAACATGCCGACACCGCGTCCCACCTTCTCGCCCTTGCCGACCAGGCGCTTTATTTCGCCAAGGAGAACGGGCGCAACATGGGCGTTTGTATCGAGGATCTTTACAAGAACCAGACGCCGGAAGTCGTGGACAGACGCAGGCAGGGTCAACGGACAGCCTGAACCATCCAGCTCTAAGCGCGCTGAATTAGGCACAATGCGGCTCCACCGTCGCGATTCGCCTGCATCCGCGTGTTCGCGAGGCTGGAACCGGCATTTATGACAGGACGGTTCGCGACGCCTTGAATGTCCACACTTAATCTCGCAGCACGAGCCGGCGCCGCATACACGAACTTTCCTTGGCGCTACGTCGATTATCGGTTCACGGACAGAGACTTACACACTCGAACAGGAACGGGCGTGGCACCACTGCGGTTCCGCGTCCAGCCGCGGTCACAACCGCGGCCTGCAATTGGTTAACAAACAATTGACATTGCGAAGACGCAGCCGGGATAGTTGACCGCAAGGTGCCCCCGGTAACGGGCGCCCGGGGTGATTTTAAGAGTATTCAGGGAGGGGTCTGATGCTGACCCGCAGGAGTTCGCGTTCGCGCGGACGCCGTAGCTTTTTGCGTCCGTTGGCAGGCATTTTCAGTGCACTGTTCGTGGCGAGTTGCGGACCGTCGGGCACCAACTACCTGACCGAAGGCATCGGATCGAATCTGGTGACCTCGGAAGCCGACATTGCCCAGAGTTCAAACCTCCTCAACACCTATTTCAACTATCTGTGCCAGCAAGCCGGGCTCGGCGGCCCTTCCGGCGCCTATACCGGACGGGGTTGCCATTTGGAGCCCATGGGCGACAAACGCTGGTTGCTTGTCGTGTCGCAGGGCATGAACGACATTGACCGGCGCTGCGACGCCTATTTGCAATGGCTCGACAACCAGAAACGGTCCAGGGGGCCGATCCAAAGCCAGATCGGATCCGTCAGGGCCGCCACGACCGGCATCATGGGTGTGGCGGACGCGTCCGCAGCGGCACTGACGATCACGGGTCTCGCATTCGATCTCTTGTCGAAAAGCATCGAAAACTATCAAAGCCGTCTGCTGCTCGAAGTCGAGTCTTCGACCGTCAACACGATCGTGTTGAACCTTCGCAGGAAGTTCAGATCCGATTTCCGGCAGGAGAGAATATCCGTAACCGACCGCCCGCACGCCGAATATGTGCTTAGATCCTATTTGCGGCTCTGCCTGCCCTTTGCGATCGAGGCCAACATCAACAATTTCTCGACCCTCGGCTCCAACGGGATCGCGCCGACCGAAGACAATTCGATCAACTGGTCGCCGATGAGCGGATTGCCGATCGGTGCCGGCGACCGCCCGACCCGGCAGGGCGGTTCAGGCCAGGGCGGCGCCCGCATTCCGAACGACGACGAAAACAGGAACGTCGTGGCCATGTACGGGACAGGCTCAGGCAAACAGCTCGCCGACCTGCACGAGGATCAGAGGCGCCTTTGCATTGCTGAGATCGGCGGTTTCGGAGACAAGACCTGGACCGCCGTTGCGATCTATCGGCGGACCCAGGCGGATGCGCCCGACCCCACCATCTCCGGAGAGGGGCCGTTCTTCAACCTGAGCGACGGCGCACAGAAAGCGGAGTATGACCGCTTCAGGGCCAATCCCAACACCGGGAACGGCTGCGACACGGAGCAGTTCGTCAACGTTTACGAAGCCTCCCGATACGCCACACCCGCAGCGGTCGACGCTTTCGTCGGCAAGGTGAACGAACTCAACATCGACGGCATCGACCTGTCCGCACCAAAGGACAGCGCGGGACAATCGGTTTTTGTTGCCAATCAGAATTCGGCATTCCGAAACAGCATTCTGGCTTTGCGGAACAAGCTCGCGGGGTGTGGTCTGACGGAAACGTTGAGAGACGGACAGGTTCACGTCACCAGAAATCTGGACACGGCTCTATTTAACGCCAAACTGAATGGATCGTGCATACAATAAATCCGAGGAAATGACATGGGCACCTATTTCAAGTCGACCACGTCAACATTCCGGTTTCTGAACAAGGACGACGCTCAGCCGGTCGAAGAGTTTCAACCCGACCTCATTTTCCGCGAGATTGTCGAGTCTGACTCCGATCAGGAAAGAACGCATGTCGAGCTCTACTCGCTGGGATCTTTTGTCCAGCCGTCCTGGCTGAAAACAGACGATCTGGAACTCCTGGAAAATTACACCCCTAAATTCGCCTTTGACCTGGGTGAGTTCGTCCGCTCCTGCGTCAGCGAACACTGGCGCTTCAACAACAGCGATGCCGCCGATCCCTTTTACACCAACATGGACTTCCTGATCGCGCTGGCCTTTATCCAATCGAAGCTGGATCCCGAAGCTGAAGAGGGCCAGGCAAGCGAGCGCAAGGGCATATTCGGTCTGACCGAAGCGGAGTGGGAAGCATTCAGAGCGACGGACTTCGGCAAGGATTACCAGCGCGAAGATCACAAAAACCCTTATGCCCAGATTGCCTGCGCAGCCTATCAGATGCACGCGGAGGCCAAGGCGCTCAGCAAGCTATGGCAAGATGATGCAACTGTCGGCACCGATGACAATCCCTACGTCCCGAGGTTCGGCGAGTTGCTGCGCTGCCGCCTGTTTGGCGTGGACAACACCTTTGCCATGCAAAAGGAATTGAAGGCGGGCAACCACGGCAAACCCCTGGACGACTTCCTGACAGAACAGGGGATGGATTCAGCATCGATCGCAGCGCTGCTGGACGACCGCAAGGAATTCATGCGCACCGGACAGGGCGCAGCCTCCCCCGCCGAGAGCCTGCACGGCTTCAAGAACAAGGTCGAAACCAAGCTCGACAACAGCTTCAAGGAAGCCCTGAAGCTGATCAAACAACATTCACCTGACACGGTCACCGACAACACAGGATCGGCAAGCTGGATGCCCATTGCCGAAGGCGAACTCGGCACAAGCGAGAGCGACGCCGATGGTCAGGCGAGGATCACCGAGTATTTTGGCGCGACCGGCACGAACGGCACACATACGACGCCCTGGTGCGGCGCCTTTGCCGCCTGGTGCCTGGATCAGGCGGGAGGCAAAGCCCGCGAGAGCTATCAGAAGATCAAGCCGACATCTGCAGCGTCGGCCAGCTGGCTCAAATGGGGCCGGCCGATCAATCTCAAGGTACAGCCCCCGATCGGCGCGGTCGTGGTCATGTCGCCGAATTCCGACACGGACGAGGTTTCCCATGTCGGTTTTTTCCGCGAATACGTGCCCGGCACCTCCAAGGCAAAGGTCAAGATCCTTGGCGGCAATCAGTCGAATATGGTCACCCATATCGATTTCAGTTCCAGCGACATCGTGTCGATCCACTGGATCGATCCGAAATTCGATTCCGTGGATCTCGGATCGGAAACGGACCCCAAATTCAAGGATATCCTCGATCTGATCGCACGGGAGGAAAGCGGCGGAAACTACAACGCGCATTTCGGCGAAGCCGACAGCCAGGATCCGGATTTCGTCAACATGGCCATCGCCAATGTTCGCGTCTGGCAGGACGATTTCGTACGGGGCGGCAGCCGGTCTTCCGCTGTCGGGCGCTACCAGATCATCCGCAAAACGATGGACGGGCTAATCGCGAGCATGAAGCTCGACAAAGACCAGCCCTTCGATGCGAACATGCAGGACAGGATGGCGATGAAGCTGATGCTCGGACGCGGCCTGAAAAGTTTCCTGACAGGCGCCATGTCGACCACCAGCTTCGGCAACAATCTGGCCAAGGAATGGGCGTCATTCCCGGTCCTGTCGAACATCAAGGGCGCGCACAGGCAAGTGGCTCGCGGCACGTCTTTCTACTCAGGCGACAATCTCAACCACGCCCATGTCGACCCTGCCGAGGTCGAGGCCGCACTTGCAAAACTGCTGCAGGGTTAGGGAGCGCGTCGCTCCCTCCTGACACCCTTCTGTCAGGAGAGTGACAGGAAGTCCTCAAATCTCGCCTGAAGCTTCCCCCGCCCCCTTTCCTCGCGCGCGGAACGGGACCATATTGCAGCCATGCAAAAGCGTTCCTCCAAACCCCGCTCCGAAGACACGGCATCTCCTGAAGGCTTCGATGAAGCGCCGCGGAAACCGTTGTCCGGCACACCGCTGTCCGGTTCCATCAGCGACTGGGCTGCCGAAATCGCGGAAGAAGCCGAAAAGCCCGCTCCAAAAGCGAAATCCAGGATCAAGGATCCGGCGGAACCGAAGGATCTCGCTCCTGGCGCGCCCGGCACCATAAGCCGCACGGCGCGGACGTCTTCGCGCGAACGCGAGCGTGCGGGTGGCGACGGCGCCGTCGCCAGGGACGTTCAGGAAGGCCGCAAGGCCAAGCTCTCGCCCAAGGGCGCCAAGGCCAAGGGCAAGATCGAAAAGCCGACGCAGTCGGCGCGCGGCACATCGATTGGAAAAGCGGACAGCAGCGCCATGGACCTTGCCTCCGGCAAGTCCGCAAAAGGAAATGAAACGCGCAGGTCCACAACCGGAAAAGCGCCGAAACCGACGAAATCGGCTCGAGGCACCTCCATAGGAAAAGCCGACAGTGCGCGTGAACGGGCGGCGGGCGGCCTGAACCCGGTCGCCGGGCTCGACATGTCGCTTGAGGAGGCCGAGCAACTCGAGGAAAAACTCAAGCAGCACAAGAAGGACAACAAGAAGAAATCGGCGGCGGATGGCCGTTACGGTGATCTTGGCGGCAACCAGGGTGCCACCGCGACCGTCGAGGCCCTGTCCGCGCTGATCGAATCCGGCAATCCGCTGCACAAGAACGGTGAATTGTGGGTGCCGCACCGGCCGGAGCGCCCGGCCAAGTCCGAGGGCGGCGTCGAGATCAAGCTGACCTCCGAGTACAAACCCCAGGGCGATCAGCCGACGGCCATTGCCGAATTGGTTGACGGCATGGAAACCGGCGAGCAGACCCAGGTTCTCCTCGGCGTCACCGGGTCCGGCAAGACCTACACCATGGCGCAGGTGATTTCACGCACCCAGCGCCCGGCCCTGATCCTCGCCCCCAACAAGACCCTGGCGGCCCAGCTCTACGGCGAGTTCAAATCCTTCTTCCCTGAGAATGCGGTCGAGTATTTCGTCTCCTACTACGACTACTACCAGCCGGAAGCCTACGTGCCGCGCACGGACACCTATATCGAGAAGGAAAGCTCGATCAACGAACAGATCGACCGAATGCGCCACTCCGCCACCCGCGCCCTTCTCGAGCGCGACGACGTCATCATCGTCGCCTCCGTTTCCTGCATTTACGGTATCGGCTCGGTCGAGACTTATACGGCGATGACCTTCGCAATCGAGGTTGGCGAGCGCATCGACCAGCGCCAGCTGATCGCCGATCTGGTCGCCCTGCAATACAAGCGCAACGATGCCGCCTTCCAGCGTGGCGCGTTCCGCGTGCGCGGCGATACGATCGAGTTGTTTCCGGCCCACTACGAGGACCGCGCGTGGCGCATTTCGCTCTTTGGCGACGAGATTGAGTCGATCACCGAATTCGACCCGCTCACCGGCAAGAAGTCGGGCGAGCTGAAAAGCGTCAAGATCTACGCCAACTCGCACTATGTCACGCCCAAACCGACGCTCAACCAGGCGATCAAGTCGATCAAGGAAGAATTGAAGCACCGGCTGGAGGAACTGAACACCCACGGCCGCCTGCTGGAGGTGCAGCGCCTTGAACAGCGCACCATGTTCGACCTGGAAATGCTGGAAGCGACCGGTTCCTGCGCGGGCATCGAGAACTACTCACGCTATCTGACCGGCCGCAAGCCGGGCGAGCCGCCGCCCACCCTGTTCGAATACCTGCCGGACAACGCCATCGTCTTCACAGACGAAAGCCACGTCACCATTCCGCAGATCGGCGCCATGTACCGGGGCGACTTCCGCCGCAAGGCAACGCTGGCCGAATACGGCTTCCGCCTGCCCTCCTGCATGGACAACCGCCCCCTGCGCTTCGAGGAATGGAACGCCATGCGGCCGCAGTCGATCGCGGTCTCAGCCACCCCCGGCTCCTGGGAGATGGAACAGTCCGGCGGCGTCTTCGCCGAGCAGGTGATCCGCCCGACGGGCCTTGTCGATCCGGTGATCGACATCCGCCCGGCTTCCTCTCAGGTTGACGATCTCCTCGGCGAGGTGCGCGAGGTTGCCCAGAAAGGTTACCGCACGCTGGTCACCACGCTGACCAAGCGCATGGCCGAGGATCTTACCGAATATCTGCACGAGAATGGCGTACGCGTACGCTACATGCACTCCGACATCGACACGCTCGAGCGGATCGAAATCATCCGCGACCTGCGCCTCGGCGCTTTCGACGTGCTGGTCGGCATCAACCTCCTGCGCGAGGGTCTCGATATTCCCGAATGCGCACTGGTCGCCATTCTCGACGCCGACAAGGAAGGTTTCCTGAGGTCCGAAACCTCACTGATCCAGACCATCGGCCGCGCCGCACGGAACGTGGACGGCAAGGTGATCCTTTACGCCGACCACATGACCGGCTCCATGGAGCGGGCAATTGCCGAGACCACCCGGCGCCGCGAGAAGCAGCTCGCCTATAACGCCGAGCACGGCATCACCCCGGAAAGCGTCAAGCGCAACATCGCCGACATTCTCGACAGCGTCTACGAGCAGGACCACGTCACGGTGGATGCCGGCTTCGCCGAGGAAGGTTCTCTCGTCGGTCACAATCTGGCGGCCCATATCGAGGACCTGGAGAAACAGATGCGCGACGCCGCCGCCGATCTCGACTTCGAGACCGCCGCGCGCCTGCGCGACGAGATCAAGCGCCTCCAGGAAACCGAACTCGCCGTCGCCGACGACGCCATGGCGCGCCAATCCGACGTCGACGACCGCACCGGCGGCTTCAAGGGCAACCGCAAGTTTGGCGCCGGCGGCACCAAGGAAGGCGCCAGCGGCAAGAAAAAGGAAACCGCCCGCGACCGCGCAAGAGCCGCCAAACAAAAGAACGCCCTCCCCGCGCCCAGCGCCAAGGTACGCAGGAACACGCTGGACGAGATGACAGTCGGCCGAACGGAAGTGCCCCTTGGCAACGACGATCCGGTCAAGCCCGTGCGCCGCGGCAAGATCGGCGCGGGGTCCTATGAAGACCCGGTCGACGAGAAGAAGCGTCGGGGCCGACCGAAGAAGAGCGGGCGGCCGGGGCAGTAGTCCTTCCAATGGCTCTGGAAACGAGTGGATCCCCGATCAAGTCGGGGATGACGATCTGTGCGGCTCTCAAGTCCTCGCCTCAAACAAAGCGCCGTCCCGGGCTTGATCCGGGACCTCTTTGGTTCGCTGCCGATAGGCCCCGGCTCAAGGCCGGGGCGGCAATGATTTGGGAGTGTGATTGGTCCCAAACTCTCACGTCATCCCCGACTTGATCGGGGATCCGCTCCACCTTGCCAAATCAAAAGGTCTCAGTGTTTTCGAGTAAGCGCGCTTACCCCAGAAGTGTCATCCCGGCCGAAGCATAGCGGAGAGCCGGGACCCAGGACTCCGAGGGCGTTGGCCTTTTAGTATCCGATGGAAACAATGAAGTTTCCTGAGTCCCCGCTTGTGCGGGGATAACGATCCGTGCGGTTCTCAAATCCTTGCCTCAAACAAAGCGCCGTCCCGGACCTGATCTGAGACCTCTTTGGCTCACTGCCGACAGGCCCCGGCTCAAGGCCGAAGCGGCAATGATTTGCGAGTGTGATTGGTCCCAAACTCTCTCGTCATCCCCGACTTGATCGGGGATCCACTCACTTCCAGAGCACCCATTGAAAAAACCAGCTCATCCGTAACAGCCTGCCCCGGCGATCAACGTTCGCGAAAGCAAATTCTTTCGGGTCTTGTGCCGAACGCGAATCCCGCGCAACTAAGACCCATTTTGCCCATCGACACAGCGTGCTACCCTCTCCCCATGTCCTGGAAACCCGACGGCTACACGTCCGCAAGCCCCTACCTGATCGTTCGCGATGCCGAGGCGACGCTTCGGTTTCTGGAGCGTGCGTTCCAGGCCACCCGGCTGCGCATTCACGCACGGGACGGCGGTGCCGGGATCAAGCATGCCGAGGCGCGTCTCGATGATACCGTCATCATGCTGGGCGAAATGCCGGAGACTGTCGCAGCACATGTGCACGTCTATTTCGCAGATGCCGACGCCGCATTATCAAAGGCCGTTGAGGCGGGCGGTCATATCATCCAGGAGATGAGCCGCTCCGGCGATGGCGACTATCGCGGCGGGATCGCCGACCCGAACGGCATCGTCTGGTGGATCTCGACGCAGGAAGACTGACAACAGAGTTTTCTTGAACGGTCGGCTCAGTCGCTCGAGGGCGCACCAAGGGACCCGAAGCTGGTGACCGACCGAAGACCGCTGAAAACCGAAACAGCGAATGACGCGAGATAGGCAATGGCCACGAAACCGAGAGCGGCCTGGGGACCGGCAGAACCTGCCACAAGACCTCCAAGAAGCGCGCCCAAGGGCCTTATCCCATAGATGGCCGTTTGTATGACCGCATTCACCCGTCCGAGCATCGCAGGCGGGGTAACGAGCTGACGAACCGAGTTCTGGACGACGAGCCACATCGACGGCCCGAAACCGAGGAGAAAGAAGGCGGCGTACAGCCAGATTTCCCGCGTCCCGGGCTGGATCGCAAGCAGTCCACAAGCCGCAAGCACCGAACTCCCGGGTCCGAAAAGCAGGATGATTGAAGGGGAGATCCGATTGGAAAACCGGCCCGCCAGCCAGCTCCCCAAAATGGCAGCCAAACCGAATGCGGCGAGACAGATGCCAAACGTGCCCGGATCAAGGCGGTATATCTCCTTTATCGCGGGCACCATGATGACCAGTAATGCCGCGAAGGCGAGGTTCCAGAAGACCGCGCAAAGCGAGATGGGCAGCAACAGTCGGTGCCGGACAACATATCGGGCGCCCTCCAGGATCTGAGGGAGAACCCTTTTGGCCGGCTTTTGCACGACATGGAACGTCGGCAAAGACATAGAAGCCAACACGGCGACACCTGACGCGGTACAAGCGATAGCGAAAATCAACGAGGCCGGCGTTTTGTCTATGGCGAGGCCTATCGCCAGGGGGACAGCGAAAGAGCTGATGGCACGGGGAATTTCAATGCTGGCATTTGCCCCGGCCAAATGTTGAGGAGCGACCGCCCTCGGCAATATGGAAAGCGCAGTCAGGCCAAACAGAACGACACCAAATCCGGCGAACGTGATCGCACCGCCGAACCCGACAACCGTTCCGAAGAAAATGCTTGCGACAGCACCAGCGAAACCCGCAGCGGACATCGCAGCCGACAAGATGGCGAGGGAGCGCAGCTGTTTCCGGTCGGCAAGTATGCCGAAAGGGATCGAGCCAACCAGGTGCGCAGCAGACTGGCAGGCAACAAGAACGCCTATCACTTCAGGGGATGCCCCAAAGGCCAGGACAGCGACGAGTGGAACGGATACAAGCGCAATCTGATCAGCAAGGTGCATCCCGTAGGCGGCACCCGTCAGGCGGTGAATGGTGGACAACGGCAAACTCCGACGATTTGCCCGGCACCATAGGAACGACGCCGTTCCTGGACGACCCGAAAAGCGAGCGCATCACGTCCTCACCTCAGCGCCGGTGCTGTCCAGGACGTGTTCGTGGCACGATCCCTCAAACCATTCTGGTCAGCCCCGACTTGATCGGAGATCCAATCCACCGTGCCAAATCAAAAGGCGTCAGTGTTTTCCAGTAAGCGCGCTTACCCCAGAAGTGTCATCCCGGCCGGAGCATAGCGGAGAGCCGGGACCCAAGGCTCCCGCGGCGCTGCCGTTTGGTTTCCGGTGGCAAAGATGAAGGTTCCTGGGTCCCCGCTTGCGCGGGGATGACAGTCTTTGTGTTTGGCAAACCGGAGCGTGCCATATCAAGGGCTTCAGTGTTTTCGACCAAGCACGCTTACCCCACAGGTGTCATCCCGGCCGGAGCACAGCGGAGAGCCGGGACCCAGGACTCCTGCGGCGCTGCCGTTTGGTTTCCGGTGGAATCAACGAAGGTTCCTGGGTCCCCGCTTGCGCGGGGATGACGGTCTTTGTGTGGAAAGGCGATCACATCAATTGCGCATGCTTGTCAGGGAGATCAGCGACGACAGTCGCATGGCCAACCCGCCTTGCAACGCAAACGTCATAGAAGGACACGTCTTGTGCCCAGTGCATCGCATACTTCGCGGACCTGCTCCTATGCTAAACCTCATTTTCCGGGCGATAGCCGGAAATGCACTCGGAAAGCGACAGGTACAGTTTCTTGAAGCCGGATGTCGGCGAGTAACCGGAACGCAACTGCGTCACCTTCAACGTTCTCTGTGTGGAATTTACCTTGCCATCGGTCATCGACCTCACAACCTTCTGATGGCTTGAATACTTCCCTGGCAACATGACCTCCACCATCTCCTTCGCCTGGCAGGCACAAATGGAAACAGGTACGGATTTGTGCGTGGCGTTGAGCCGTAGACCCGACACATGACTGCCGCACGCCTTGAAGGCAGCGAACTCAACGTCATCAAGATTATGTTTTTTCATGAACTTGGCGATATCAGCCTGTTTGTCCGCATATACTCCGTAGGCGAACCAGAGGATCACCGCGACGCAACCCAAAGCAAAGTAGCCTCTGAGGGACATTACTCTCTCCAAATTTCAATCTGAAATTGAACTAATGAGAGATAATAAACTTTGGGTGAAAGAGACCGTTCAAATTATTGGCTCCTCCCCAGTTTCCCTTCGGTCATCCCGCTGAAGCATAGCGGAGAGCCGGGACCCAAGGCTCCCGCGGCGCTGCCGTTTGGTTTCCGGTGGAATCAACGAAGGTTCCTGGGTCCCCGCTTACGCGGGGATGACAACCTGTGTGCATAAGGGAGGGGCTTAGCGATTTAGGTCCTCATAGAGATCTCGCCATTCAGGATTGAAGTCTTCTATGGCCTTGATCTTCCACTCACGTGGCCAGCGCTTCAGGCGTTTCTCGCGTGCGATCGCCGCGTCGGGTGTCTCGAAATTCTCATAGTAGACCAGTCGCGTAACATCGTATTTGCTAACAAAAGTGCTACCGATCTTTTGCCTGTGCTCATAAACACGACGCGCCAAATCATTGGTGATCCCGGTATAGAGTGTTCCGCGTTGGCGACTGGCAAGAATGTAGACGAAATACGTCATGCCTCGTTGTTGCGTGGATTGGATCCCCGATCAAGTCGGTGATGACTCCAAGTGTCACAAGGTCGTCTCATTTCCGTCTTCAATCTCTTGAAAAATCAACCTCGGGACGAACTCCCGGGTCATCCCTTAGATCGAGGCACGATCCCTCAAACCACTCTGGTCATCCCCGACTTGATCGGGGATCCAATCCACCTTGCCAAATCAAAAGGTCTCAGTGTGTTCGAGCAAGTGCGGGGATGACGATCTGTGCGGTTCTCAAATCCTTGCCTCAAACAAAGTGCCGTCCCGGACTTGATCCGGGACCTTGTTGGCTCGCTGTCGATAGGCCCCGGCTCAAGCCAGGGGTGGCGCGGCGTGGCGTGTGTCGGTCCCTCACCCCAATGCGAAGACATCCACCTTGTCAGCGAGGCCCTTGAGCTCCTGCCCCTCGAACCGTTCCAGTGTTTCGCCGGCTTTGGCGGCCACACCGTCATCCATCAAAACCGGTTTGCCCAGTGTTTTACCATGCGCTTCCAGACGGGCGGCGCGGTTCACCGTGTCGCCGTAGACGGTGAAGGCCTGCCGGTTGGAAGAGCCGATGCTGCCCGAGGCGACCTTGCCGGCCGCAAGCCCGACACGGATTGAGAAGCTGGAGCGCTCTGCCTCGCTGAGAAGATCCCGGCTCGCAGCAAAGGCCTCCGCTTCCGGCGTGGCACTTTCGATGGGTGTGCCAAAGGAGGCCATCAGACCGTCGCCGGTGAACTGGATGACAACGCCGTCGTGCCGGGCGATGACATCGGCGCATCCGGCAAGAAACGCGTTGAGGTGTTCGATCACCTCGGTCGGACTGCGGCTCGCGGAATAGGCCGTGAACCCGGCAATATCCATCACCAGGATGGCGGCATGCCGTTCCTGCGGCGCAAGGGCCGTCGGGTCGTCGATCAGCCGCTTGGCGATAGCTTCGGGAACATAGCGTCCAAGCGTCGCCGCAACGCGCTCGCGCTCGGCCTGCGCCTTCACCTGCGCCCGGAACACGCGCCGGGCCCTCAAAACGCCCAGCGCCAGGATCACCGTCGCGATGAACAGAAATCCGGTCTCCTCGACCCTGTTGCCGCGTCCGATGAAATCGGGTGAAAGGAAAACCGCTTCATAGTCAGCGCCAGATGCCCCTGGGGAAAGATCGGCCCAGGACAGCGTCCGCTCCATCGTGGAAATGACAAGCAGGAACGCGGTCCACCAACCAACAACAACAGCTGCACCCGTCCACAGAACCAGACGCGGCGACAGGGACAGCGTCGCCATGGCGACGAGCGGAAACAGGTAATAGATGCCATAGGCACGGAACGCCAGGATCTGGGGCACGTCGCCACTTCGGCTGATCGGGAACAGGGCGAAGGTCATGCATATCCCGACAGCATCAACCAGGTAGATGGCGTATTTCATCCACCATCGGTCAAACCGCGTGCCAATCACGCTGGCATGGGCAATGCCAATGGCGGTGAACGCACCGAGGGCAACGAAGATCCATGGGTTCGGGTAAAATCCCAACAAGAACCAGGAAATGGCGACCCACAGGAACGCAGCCCCGACTGCGACGGTTCTGCAGATGATCGCCAGCCGGAGCCCCTGCCGTTCCGCCTGGGCAAGGCGGTCTTCATCACCACGATCGGCGGCGGCAGGCTGGGCGGTCTGAAGCGTCGTCAAAGGCAGGCAGTCCCAAGTGATGCGGATAGGTCAGGCTTGAACATATAGGCAAGCCAAGCCGCCAGGTCATGCCCTCATACAATAGGGTGTGATGGCGCGGCAAACGGCGATGAGCTCAGGCGAACAGCGCGAAAAGCGGGCGTCCTGCGCGGTTAAGTGCTTTGACGCAGCAGAGCGAAGCTGTTGTTGCCTCCCGCCGGGACAAGGTGACTTTGCCCCGCTGCCTCGTTGCGAAACGTTGAAAACCGGACGGTTTGCTGCTGTTCCGTGCCTCGTAGCCAATCAAATTCGTCCTTACCATCGCAGCTTGCTTTATGAGGGCATGCCCCAAGCCGGGAAATTTCGCTTCACGTTGCGGAATTCTCATTTGACACAGCTGCTTGCGGCGTCATGCTGACACCGTGACTGAACTGCGGACGACTCGCTTCACCATGGGGGATTGAGTGAAAAGATTTCTTGTAACCGCGTGTTTTTCCGTGGCTTTGACCAGCCCGGCACTTGCCCAGCTGGACCGGACCAGCTTTGGCGACTGGTCGATCCGCTGCAACGACAAGAACTACTGCATCGCCGAAACCGATGGTGAAAGTTCCAACGATGAAAAGTTCAGGTTGAAAGTCGAGCGCAGCGCCGAAGCCGGCAGCGATGTCTTTGTGACACTGCGCCCCACGACGCCGCTCGAGGTCGGCATGCGCGCGCGGATCGAGATCGAAAGTCTTGAAGAGGACAATTACGGGTTTTTCGGCAAGGCGTCGAAAATCTACACCGGAAACGAGATGACCTTCGGCGGCGACTCGGACCGTGATCTCATCGAATACCTGCGCCTTGGCGAGGACGCGGTGATCCAGATCGAATATGGCGGCGCCACCGGCACGCTCACCTATTGGGTGAAGCTCAATGGCTTGACCCATTCGCTCTTGAAGATGGACGAGGCACAGGGCCGGATCGGCCGTCTCGATGCCATCGTCGCCTGGGGCGGCCTGGCGGCAGACAGCAAGGTAACCATCGCCGCGGCCGAAAGTGCTCCGAAAGCAGCTCCAAAGGACGCAGCGCCAGCCCAGACCCAGGCCGCCGCGCCGCCGCCACCGGCAAATGATGTCCCGCCGCCCGTCATGCCATCTCAGGACCGTGCGTCCTCCGGACCGAGAGGCCTCGTCTACACGGTCGAGGAGCTGCCGGATTCCGTTCAGATGATGGGCTACCGGACGCTCGACTGTCAGCTCGCCGAAACCCTGCCTGCCTATGGCGCGCAGTTCTACGCGGAGGGCGACGTCGAAACCTGGATCGTGCCCTGCCGTATGGCCGATGCCAACGTGCCTTACTTCATGGCCATTCACATCCCTTTCAACCCGTCACTCGACGAATGGAAGGAATTCGAAACGCCCCCAGATTTCAACCAACCGAACCATGCGCTTGTGAACAATCTCTTTTTTGATCCGGATTCGGGGCAAGTCACCGGCACCACCTACTACTCTTCCAATTTCGACTGCGGCGCGTTCGAACGACACGAAATGATGGCGGAAAGCGGAGACTATGAGCTTGTCGAATACCTGGAAAAATCCAATTGCGACGGCGTCTTCGGTCCACCGGAAGGCTGGCCTTTGAACTGGACGATCGACGAAATGGGCGGTTAGGTTCGGGCTCACCAAAACAAGCTTGCATGGCTAGGGAGATGACAGATGCGCTTGATGATGACCTTCAAGATTCCAACCCAGGCCGGTAACCGGGCGGGCGAGCAACACAACATCGGTACGGCGATCGACAAGCTGATCGCCGATACCGGTGCCTCTGAAGCCTACTTTTACATGCAGGACGGCATGCGCGCCGGTACGATCTTCTTCGAGGAGGCCGATCAGGCAAACCTGCCCCGCTACAACGAACCGTTGATGGAGAGCCTCGGCGCGCAAATCGACATCGTGCCTGTCCTCAATCTGGAAGATCTGAAACGCGGTCTCCAGGGCCATTGATCCGTCTTGACGGTGTCTGCGACGGGCCCCTATGGAACCGTGCCGACCCCCGGGACAGCAAAGAATGCGGGGAACGGATGTCAACTTACAAAGCGCAGGTGCTGGTTGCTGCCCTGGCAGGTTTACTCATGACATCGACCGCTGAAGCTGCGTCCTTCCGGGTGCCTGCTGAATGGGAACCACAAGCGGCGGTCTGGATGCAGTGGCCGGGCAAATATGAGACTGCAATGCGCCCGGCCTTTGCCAACATCATCGGTTCCGTGCAACGACACGAAAACGTTCACATTCTGACAAGCACATTGAAGGAACAGCAGGCTGCCGCAGCCTTTCTGGCCAAGCGCGGCCTGCCGGAAAAGAACATTACCTGGCATCAGATCCCGGTCGACAATGCCTGGATGCGCGACAACGGCCCGATTTACCTGACGGACGGAAGCAGCACCTGGATCCAGAATTGGGCATTCACCGGCTGGGACGGCTCAACCGGTGCCGGATACCGGCGGGACAACAAGGTGCCGGTTCGCGTCGGCGCCCTGCTTGGTGTTGAGGTTGAAGACCTGTCCGACTACGTCCTTGAAAAAGGCAATCTGGAAGTGAACGGTGCAGGCATCGCCATGCTGAATTGGGATTGCCAGAACCAGCGAAACCCCGGCCTCCCAAAAGCCGAACACGAGAAAATCCTCAAGGACGCTCTTGGACTGACTGAGATCATCTGGTCCTACGGTCACCATCCGGACGACCTCACGACCGGCCACATTGACGGGTCCGCACGCTTCGTCAACGCAACCACCGTTGCCATCGCCGACACTGGAGATGAGACGGAAACGCGGCTTGCAGATGACCTTGAAGCGGCTGGCTTCAAGGTGGAGTGGTACCCGGGCGATGTGAACTGGCTGGTCGGCGACGGGTATGTTGTTGCCATGAGCGAACTGGACAAGGCGGCGGACAGCGACCTCGAAGCCCGGCTGCAACGCTATTTCCCGGGCCGGGAAGTTTATCTTGTCGATGCCTGGGCGATTGCAGACACCGGTGGCGGTATTCACTGCGTCACCAACGACCAGCCGGAATTTTGATAGGACAACCTCTGGCTCCTGTTTTCCGGAGCGCTCTTGCCGGCGAGTTTTTCAAAGACCGCCTTCGGCAGGCATAGAACCGACCCTGCCCACTTTCGCAGGGCAATCTACGAGTTTTTGCCAAGGAAGCGGGCTGTTTCGATACAACCCGCACACCCGGATTTATTTACCATAGGTTTAATCGCATCGACCCAAAAGCCACATTTCGCTTTTTGAGGCAACGCATCCCGATATATTCTGTTTGCTGACCTTCGGGAGTCGTTGAAACGACCGGCGCAGATGGGTTAATAAAGGATTAATATCTAGCCGATTTCGCCGGAGCGGTGCCGGCGCGAAATTCAGGAGACAGGAATGGGCATTTTCTCGAAGTCCTCGCGTCCGGGCGACCAGGAGCAGCGGACCGAGGTCCCGACGGAAACAGCGAAGGTGCAAGAGGCCAGCAAGGCACCTGCGCAAGGCAACAACGTCGAAAAAATCTCGCCTTTCGCCCTGAAAATGCAGGAGAAGATGAACCAGCTGGACGGGCTGAAGTCGCGCGTTGGCGGCCTCAACCAGATGTTCGACCAGATGGCTGCCTACGCCGCGGAAAGCCAGACCAGCATCCGCATGATGTCCGAATACATTGAGAATTCACGGCACAGCGTCGAGACAGAAGTCAGGCTGAAATCGGAAAACGCCAAGATCTCCACCGACCTTCTCGATGCGGAGCACAGGGTCAGATCCTTGACCACGCAACTCGAAGACGCGCAGGCGGAGGTTCATTCCCTTCGTAAACGCGCCACCGAGACGCGTACTGCCCTTGAAACGGCCCGCAACGACATTGTCACGATCCGCGACAACAACAAGAAGGTCAATGAGGAATACCGTATCCAGAGTTCCAAGCTCGTAGAGGCGAATTCACAGGTCACCGAAATCACCGGCAAGCTCAATGACCTGATGGCCAAGCACGAATCGCTGGAGCGAAACGCAGAAGGGCTGAAAGAAGATCTGGAAGCCGTCAAGCATCGCGAAAAGGAACTGCAGCAGAACCTGTCCGAAAGCGCCAAACTGCTTGAAGACGAAATCCGCAAGAACAACCAGTCAACCAGCGAACTGGAATCAGCCAAACGCGAGCTGGTCGAGTTTCGCAATGACAACATCGACCTGAAATCGCATTTGGATGTCGCCAACCAGGAACTGGTCTATGCCAAGTCGCGCCTTGAGGAAGAACAACGCAAGCACGACAACGAAGTCTATGCGCTGAACGCGGAAATCGAGAACCTGTCGTCTCAGCGCCGGATCGGCGCACAATCGCTGCAGGAAATGGCGCAAGAGAACACAACGCTCAAGGAGCGCGGCCGCGATCTTCTGAAACGGATGCAGGAAATCGAGCATCTGCTCGACAGCGCCCAGAAGAACCACGAGAAGGACCGCAACGAACTCATAGCGACCAGCGCAAAGCTGCGTGAGGTCAACCTGCGCTACAATTCGGCTCTGACCGACTTGAACCACCAGCGCAACCAGAACCAGAAATTCGCTGACAATCTGGAAGACCTGGTGGAAGAAAACAAACGTCTGCAACGCTACAAGATCCAGGTCGATTCAGCGAACGAGCAGATCAACCAGCTCAAGGGCGTCATTGCCAACTACCAGATGGCGGTAGAAGGCAAGGGACCGGCCGAGGAACTGGGTTTGACGCAAAGCTACGACCCGGCGACCGATCTCGGCATTACAGAGCCGCTTGACCATGGGCCCGATACCGCAAAGAAAGATGTTGCAGACGCGCGTCCGGAGAGCGAAAGCAAGGACGATGGCGCACCGGGCGACGACGGCGGCAACGACAAGATCGTCAAGCTGCGCGACTGATCCAGGCAGCGCACGTTACTGGTCAATCATTCCATTAACCGGCTTCCGGCGGCCTTCGGCTGGCCACTGCAGCGGGCAGAAATACCCAACACTCTTTCTTTCTGCTAGGGTGCGCTTGCGGGAGCCCGCTCCGCACCCACGAAAGACCGACTGAAGCCGAGGATCGCTCTTTGTGAACAACAAACTGCTGCCCCTTCTCGTTCTGGTCGGCGGCGTGATCGGGATAATTATCGGCTCACTCAGTCCCGGGCTGACCCAATTTCTCCTGCCCTTTGGCGACGCCTATATCCGCTTGATGGAAGTGGTGGTTCTGCCCTACCTGTTTTCATCGCTCCTTCTCGGACTGGGCAAACTGTCTCCTAGCATCGCCTGGACCCTGTTCCGCAAAAGCTGGCCGGTCTATCTGCTGCTATGGGGCGTGACCTTCCTATTCCTCATGGTCGCTGCGTCGACCGTTCCCCTGGTCGGCAACACGACCGTGGTGGATTTCACCGCCAGCCTTCCGAGCGACAAGGGATCCGCAAAGTCGCTGGTCGATCTCCTGATACCCGACAATTTCTTCGAGGCTCTGAGCCAGAACTACATTCCATCTGTTGTGCTCATGGGCGTGATATTCGGGATTGCTATCCAGCACAGCATCAAGCCGACACCCCTGCTTGATGTCCTCACAATCATCCGAAACGCCTGTATCCGGATCTGGGGCTGGATTGTCTATCTCGCCCCGCTTGGGGTCTGCGCACTCTTCGCCGAGTCCATCAGTTCGGTCAGCCTGACCGGCTTCGCCGCGTTGTCGATCTATATCGCAGTCGTGTTGCTGAGTTCGCTGGTCCTTGCCCTTTGGGTTTTTCCGATGCTGCTGACGGTCTTCCTGCCTTTAACCTACCGAGAAGTGCTTTCGGGTTTGCGCGAGGCCTTAATGGTGGCTGTGGTCACGTCGCTGTCCGTTGCCTCGCTTCCGCTGATCCAGAAAGCAGCGCAGCAATATGCAGCGAAGCTGCGCAACAGCGACGGTGAGGAACAGCAACAGAAGGAAATCATTGAAACCTCCTTGTCTGTCAGCTACCCGCTCGCCCAGATCGGCAATTTCTTCATCCTGGTTTTTCTGATCTACGCGGCCTTCTACTACTACCTTCCGATCGAAAAGCAGCAGCTCCTGGAACTGCCGTTTGTCACGCTGTTGTCCAGCATCGGCTCGCCGACGTCCTCTATCGGTGCCGTCACGTTCATGGCCAATTGGCTCGGACTGCCACCGGGTACAACAAACCTCTACGTGGAGACCATGGCGATCACGCGTTACGGCCAGGTGATCACATCCGTCTCCGCATTCGCTTTTGTGACGACCACCGTGACGTTTCTTTTCTACGGCAAGGTTCGCTTCAACCTGCGCGCCCTGATCGTGTTGGTCACGGTTTCCGCAGCGGCCTTTTCAGGCATCTGGGCGCTTGGCAGTCTGGGCGGCACTCACGTACCGCTGCATTCCGAAGTCAGCTACAGGGCGGCGAGCCTTCCGGACTATGTGCAGCAGCTCAGCGACGCCAATCGCCTGCCGAGCGCGCCATCGGAAAAGAGTCCCGTTGCGTCTGTAGATCCGCAGCACCAGACGTCGGATGAAGTTTCGGCCCGCAACACGATCGACCGGATCGAGACCACGAGCGTGCTCAGGGTGGGCATCAATCCCGAAGTCATGCCGTTTACCTACACGAACAACGATGGCCGGCTCGTGGGCTACGACGTTGAAATGATGTATCGATTTTCCGAAAGCATGAATGTCGACCTGGAGTTCATACCCTATGACTGGCAAAGCCTTGCCAGTGACCTCAAACAGCGCAAGTTCGATATCGCGGTGGGGGGCCTTTACATCACCGACACGCGTTTGAACACGTTGACGGTGAGTGCACCTTATTTCGAAAGTCCACTCGCGCTGATCGTCAAGAGCGACCGGGTGCAAGAGTTCAAGTCCAGAGCTGTCATTGCGGCGAACAAAGACCTGACGATCGCAGTTTTCGACGACCCCGTCCTCATCCCGCTCGCCAAGCGCAGTTTTCCATCTGCGACCCTGCGCGTCGTGAAGGACTACAACAATCTTGAAACCATGAAAGACGTTGATGCCGCGCTTTGGACGCGTGAACAGGCACGCGCTCTGGCGATATCGCTGAACGGCTATTCCACCGTTGTTCCCGAAGACACCGCGAGCCGTTTCCTGTTTGCTTATTTGATGCCGCCCGATTCACCCGGTCTGGCGGCTTACTTCAACTACTGGATGGAGCAATCAACGAAGAGCGGCGTTCTTCAGGACATGAAGCGGAGATGGATCAGTCCTGCGGATACGGAGATTTCAAACTGACGACGAGGCCGGTTTTCCCTATTCCGGTTCGACCGTGAATTGAAGCGGATAGCCGAGCTGACTTGCCGCATCGATTGCGCGCGTTGCCTTGGTCTCCGCGACATCCTTCGGATAGACCGACACGACACAGGCGCCCTTCTGGTGTGCAGTCAGCATGACAACTTCCGCCTGAGCCATATCCAGACGAAATTCCGCTTTCAGGATCAGAACGACAAACTCGCGCGGAGTGTAGTCGTCGTTCAGCAGAATGACCTTGTAGAGTTTCGGTTTCTGAACCTTGGTCTTCTGCTTCAGTTTGGGTTTCAGATCGGTATCGCCCATAACACTTGCCCAAATTTGCGTTCCGGCATCGGGCGCGGAACAACTTGAATTGGATCGGATTTTGAATGCCCGACCGCGGGCAGGCATTCAAAATCCGGTCTGGCGCCTGGTCTCGGGCTGGTTCGAGATCATTCACCGATATTGCGGAAGCTTTGCCGGGATTGTCCCGGCTGTTTCAGACCAAAACCCGCGGACGCTCAAATTGCGCCGCCGGTCGATCCGTCATCTTGTCCATATAGGGCCATTATAATGCATCGCAAAATCAAAGGAAACATGACGTTCGCCAAATTGCATCAGAACGCCCGGTCACGCCAATTTTGATTTGCGTTTGATCATCTCAACCATCATCTGCGGATTTGAGCAATCCGGCCCCCGCCCTGCTGCGTAGGACAGCATGTGGCTCAAGCCTAAAACAGCCGGAGGATGTCCGATGAATTCACGTACCCAGTCTTCAGCGACGCAGTGGCCGCTCGTATCGCTGTTCTGCATGTTCCTCATGGCCGCCGTTCTTGTTCCGCTCCCCGTCAAAGCAGATATCGGCTCCGCAGCCCGGTCAGTGCCGTCGGCCGAACTGGTCGGCAAGGGCCGCATGACGTATCTGGGCTTCAAGGTATTCGATGCTGAACTCTATGCACCCAAAGGGGTCTACAGTGCCTCCAGTCCGTTTGCGTTGAAGCTGACTTACCTGCGCAATTTCAAGGGCACCGCGATCACCGACAGCTCGATCAAGGAAATCAAGCGTCAGGGCGGCGCATCGGCTGCACAGCTTGCGTCTTGGGAAAAACAGATGAATGCGATCTTCCCGAACGTTTCTGCCGGTCAGTCGATTATCGGCGTGCGCACCGCGAATGGCAGTTCCGTGTTTTATCGTGGCAACCGAAAGATCGGTACGATCAGCGATCCGGCCTTCACCAAGAAGTTCTTTTCCATTTGGCTCGGCAACAACACCCGTAATCCCGGCCTGAGAGCCAGACTGGTCGGAGCCGGTTCTTGACCCTCGACCAGCGTCGAGCAATGACAAACACGACGTTGGGTCCGGACGAAACCTTGACCGGACCCGAAGCGGGGGCAGTAGCCTCCAGCGGCAGCAAGGCATTGCAACCAATTCGGATGGCAAGTCTGGCGGCTTACGGCGCAATGGCGTTCCCGCTCGCCTTTGTCGGCCTGCCCATCTACCTTCATGCTCCGGACTTTTATGCAGTAACTCTGCAAATCCCGCTTGCCACTCTCGGGTCAGTCCTGCTGGCGCTCAGGCTGGTCGATGCAATCCAGGACCCGCTCATCGGCAGCCTCAGTGACCGTTTTCACACCTCGCGCGCAACAATCTTGGCGATAGGCGCGGTGTTGCTCGGCACCGGGTTCTGGATGCTGTTTCATCCCCTTGCAAGCGCCCCGGTTCTTTGGTTCGCACTTGCCGTCTTTGTCTGCACGACCGGCTTTTCGGTCGTGTCCATCAATTTTCAGGCCCTTGGCGGCCTCTGGCGGACGACAACAAACGAACGCACCAGAATTACCGCAAGCCGGGAAGCTATCGGTCTGGTCGGACTTCTTGTGGCGGCCGTGACGCCGCCGATCCTGACACAAATCGTTGGGCCCTCCGACGCGTTTCACTGGCTGTCGCTTGTTTACCTGCCACTCCTGTGCGTAACGCTCTGGCTCCTCGTCCGCTGGATGCGCTCAGCTCCTCTGGAAACCCCGGCGAAACGTCAGTCCGGGATCAGCTGGTTGTCACTCCTCAACAACCGCTGGCGCGGCCTGTTCTTCGGGCTCGTTTTCCTCAACGTCTTCGCAAGCGCGATACCCGCGGTACTGGTCCTTTTCTTCATTCGCGACCGGCTCGGCGCTGAATCCTATACTGGTCTGTTTTTGTTAACTTATTTCCTGTCGGGCGCAATCTCCATGCCGCTCTGGACAGCGATTGCCAGGAAGTTCGGCAAGTTGCGCGCGTGGCAATTTTCCCTTGCCGCAGCCATTTTGACGTTTTGCTGGGCTGCGCTCCTGCAACAGGGAGACATCGCGTCTTACGCGCTGGTATGTGCCTTGTCCGGGCTTGCTCTTGGCGCTGATCTCGCATTGCCGCCTGCGATCCTGGCTGACCACATCGAAGCTGACGGGCGGCAGCAGGAAGCCTCGAAGCTCTTTTCCATAATGGCTTTTTTGTCGAAGTCAGCTCTTGCCGTCGCAACAGGGCTCGCACTGCCAGCGCTCGGCATCTTTGGATACCATCCAAACATCGTCATGACGCCGGAACTGAATTTTGTCATGAGCGTCACCTATGCTGGCCTTCCGTGCATTTTCAAATTGGCTGCCCTTGGCGGGCTGCTCCTGTTTGAAAAAGATCTCGAACTTCGTCCGGCTGCGGCGTGACACCCTCTTGACCGCGGCTGCCGAATTCTGATTGCGTATTTTCATCCAGTTTGACCGGAACCGCCGATGGCCGTACGACCGCCCCAATTTACCAAACCTGCCGACAAGGACCCGCTGGCGGCGGCTCTGGAGCAAGAGGTCTTCAGCGAGATGGCGTCCACGCTGTCCCGCTTGACGACGAAACTTCAGACTGCTCTCGAACAATTGAGTGAGGCGGAAAACGACCCGGATGCATCGGACGAGCATCGGCTGACCAGATTGGCAGAAGCCGGTGAAGCGCTCTGGCACGTGATCATTCAACGCGAATTGTGCGGCCTTCGCAGGCACAAGGAATTCAATGATCATATGGGAGTTCCGAAGGCTGTGCGGCTCTCTATGGGTCCGGCCGTCAGCACCAAGGCGCGCGCCCGGCCGTAGTTTGGGTCAATAAGCGGGCAAATGTGACCCCAATCACTTCTTTGTTGACGGAAGTGCCGTAGCGAAAGGAAGCTGTTGCATCTTTGTCGCTAGGGTGGTTTTTACGGGGGTTATTGCAAGATGCGTTATTTACTGTCGTGCTCAGTGAACTATGTCTATCCGCTTAGGTTGACTGGTGCAGGGAAAGCTGCCCAGCATCCGACAAAAAAATAATGCCGAGCGCAGAGCGATCATGATGTGCAGCAAGACTGGCTCCTTGAAGTTTGTTCGAAGACTAATACCGGCTTGCCTGGCGCTGGGACTGCTCATCAATCCGGCAGTACCGCTCATCGGCTTAACCCAACCGGCAGAGGCTCAGTCGGTACGCGTTGTTCCGGAAGGCAACCGCTACAAAAGCCAGCCCAAGATCCCGTTTGCGTCAGCGCGCAGGACTTCCGCCTCCAAATCAAGCTACGATGCGAAATTCGACAAGGTCGTCGCGGTTCTTAAGCGGGACCGGCGCCTGATGTCTTCCATCAAGCGGGTCGCAAGCCGCTACGGGATTGACCCCATTCACATTATCGGCGCGATCGTCGGTGAGCACACCTACAACTACGACACGCTCGACAGCGCTCAATCCTATTACGTGAAAGCCCTTGCCTATGCGGGCATAAACATCGACTTCGAACTCAATGGAGAACATGTCGACGTCTTTGTTCAGCGCCCGCAGTTCGAACGCTGCCGCAAGGACCATATCCAGAAGAGCAGCGACCGCCGCTGGTCCTGCTACGAGAACGTGTGGAACAGCAAGTTCCGCGGCAAACGGGTCGAAGGCGTGCGCTATCCGAAAAAGAACTTCAACGAGGCCTTTTTCCAGCCGCTCTATGCGGGCCAAAGCTTCGGTCTTGGCCAGCTCAGCCCGCTGACCGTCCTCAAAATGACCGATCGCGTCTCGCGCCAAAGCAGGTTCCGGAAGCTGGAAGCGTCAAATTCTGAAGCCGTTTACAAGGCGACGATGGATCCGAACATGTCTCTGCACTACATGGCAGCCATCATCCAGGATGCCATTGCGGCCTACAAGTCGGTCGGCAAGGTCGACATCTCGAACAATCCCGGATTGACCGCCACCCTCTACAATCTCGGCGACCCCTGGGGCCGGGCGGCCAAATTCCGCCGGACCGGTCGAAGCTGGCCACGGGAAAACTACTACGGCTGGCTTGTCAATGACCGGATAGACGACCTGAGAGCCCTTCTCTGAAAAAACGACGAGGCCAGCGCGGGAGCGGGCCGACCCTGCGCCGTCAGGTCAGGAACGGATTGGTCTGGCGCTCATGCCCGATTGTCGAAGCTTGCCCGTGACCCGGCAGGAACGAGACCTCATCGCCGAGCGGCAGCATTTTTTCCTGAATGGACTGGATCAGCGTTGCGTGGTCTCCGTCTGGCAAATCGGTCCGGCCGATCGACCCGGCGAACAGCACATCGCCTGAAATCGCAAACCCGAGTTCCTTGTCGACAAACACGAGATGGCCGGGAGAATGGCCCGGACAATGCAGAACATCGAACATACGCCCGGCGATCTCGACTTGCTCGCCTTCGACCATCCATCGGTCGGGCGTCACTGGTTTCGCCTCGGGAACACCGAACTGGGCCGCCTGGTCTGCGACCCGTTCGATGAGCGGTTTGTCGGCCTCATGCGGACCTTCGACCGGAACACTCAGAGCCGCCGCCAGATCGGCAGCCCCACCAATGTGGTCGATATGCCCGTGTGTCAGGACAATCTTCTCCACGTTGACATCCTGCTTCTTGATTGCTTCCAGGATGCGTTCGACATCCCCGCCGGGATCGACAACGGTTCCCCGCATGGTCTGCGGGTCCCAGATCAAGGAGCAATTTTGCTGAAAAGGTGTAACGGGCAGGACCATCACCTGAATCGGCGGCGTTTCATCCATATCTGAATTTGTCGTATCTTCTGTCACACCTGCCTCCTTTGGAAACACCTCGGACTGGCTCGGCAACAAATGCGGGACAAAACAATCCGGTGTCGTCTTTCTGCACGTTAGCGGCTTCACCTTGCCGCGTGCATTTCGTACAAGATGTATAAGCCTCTGAGAAGACGGCAATGAAAATCGGGTAACCGGACATAATGACGCTAAGACTGCTGACTTTCCTGATAACCGCCGCCACCGCCTTTTTGGCTGTGTCCGGGAGTATGGCACAGCCGGGCCGTACCGCACCAAATTTTGAAGGATGGACGGTGGATTGCGGCAATACCGGTGTCTGCTTCACCTCCTCCTTCACCCGCAGCCAGTCGGTCTGGGTTGACGTGCGCATCGTCCGGGACTGGCAGGCCGAAGCTCAGCCGCTTATCCGATTGACCACCAACACGGAACTTCCCCAGGAAGGAACGCTTCGTTTTGATGTCGATGGCGCGACCATCGAAGAACTGCCCATCGAACAGTTGCGCGAAATGCAGCCGGCGGTGACCGCTCCCTCCGGCTTCCGCCCGCTCGGCGGTGAAGGCTTCTGGTATCCGGCCGGACCCGCTGCCATCACGCTTCTGGACGCCATGCAGAAGGGCAAGGTTCTGACAATCCATCTGCCTGAAGGCAACGGATCGGACGCCATATCGGTCCCCGTTCCTCTTCAGGGCCTGAAGGCCAGTCTTCTCTGGCTCGACAACAGACAGGATCGGACCGGGACAGTCGCTGCAATCGTCGCCCCGGGCACGGGTCCGGCAAGGGATGCGCCGCACGCATTGCCGATCCTGAGTGCAGACCAGTTGCCGCCCGAAGTAACGGCCATCTGGTCGGCAAACAGGCTTTGCTCCGCAATTGATCCAGCCATATTCGCCAGCCTGAACGCTGTGCGTGTTCCGCTCGCCGAAGGCGCTTCGCTCTACATCATACCCTGCGGCGCACCAACGGCCTATAACAGCCCCTATGTCGCCATTCTGTCGGGCAAGGACGGCGCTGCGCGCCAGGTTCACGTTGCAAGAATGTCGGAGAAAGGTCCGATTGCATCGGACCTCATTTACAACGCAAGGTGGATTCCTGCCGATCAGCAGCTGGTCAGCTATTTCAAGGGATCCGGTGTTGGCGAGTGCGGGCTCTGGAACCGCTGGATCTGGAACGGTACGGGACTGGTCCTGCTGGAAGAAGCAACCCGGAAGACATGTGACGGTACGGCACCTGACTTGTCCAATTGGTCAAGTACCTGGCCCTTAAAAAACGCGCCCGATTAACGCCTGTCCCAAGGAATTTCTTGCGATTTCATGCCTCACGCCCTTATGATGGAGCCGCAGCGGCTGGTAAGGGATGCGGCAGGTTTGTTTCAGCCCGATCCCAGAATGTTGAACAGGCGTACAGGGTGCGCCTGCCTGAGGTGACGTCTGTGAAGACGGGTGAGATTGGCTGATATGTGCCGGCGGGGCACGGAAATTAAGGTGATTCAGTAATGCACGATGGCGATTCGGACCGGCGGTCGCGTGGTCGGCGCGGCGGCAAGCGCGAGTTTGGCGGTCCGCAAGACTTCGGCAGTGATTTTGGCGGCGGCGACTTCGGTGGCGATTATGGCGGTGGCCGGGACGGTGGTTACCGCGGCGGACGCGACAATGATTTTGGTGGCGGCTACGGCCGCGACAGCAGAGACGGCGGAGGCGGCTACGGCGGCCGTGACGGCGGATATGGCGGCGGCGGCGGTGGTGGCCGCGGCGGTTATGGCGGCGACCGGGACGGTGGCGGCCGAGATGGTGGATACGGCGGCGGCGGCGGCGGACGCGGCGGCTATGGTGGTGGTCGTGATAGCGGCTACGGCGGTGGCGGCGGACGCGGCGGCTATGGTGGTGGCCGGGACGGCGGATACGGCGGCGGTGGCGGTCGTGACGGCGGATACGGCGGCGGCGGTGGCCGCGGCGGCTATGGTGGCCGCGACGGCGGCGACGGCGATGGCTTCCGGCAGGGACGCCCTCCCCGGCGCGATGGACCACCCGTTGAACGTGGCCCGCGTCAAAGCGGCACTGTTAAATTCTTCAAGACAGACAAAGGCTTCGGCTTCATAACACCGGATGAGGGCGAGGCTGACGTTTTCGTTCACATCTCGGCTGTTGAGCGCTCCGGCCTTGCAACGCTGGACAGCGGCCAGCGGATTTCGTTCGAGACGGAACCGGATCGCCGCGGCAAGGGACCGAAGGCGGTAAACCTGCAGGTGATTGAAGAAGGCTCCGAGGCTCCGGCTGAAGACAGCGCTCCGGTCGAAGACAGCGCTCCGGAAGCCGAAGAATAAGACAGCCATCGGGCAAAGAATTGTTGCAAACGGGCGCAGCTCAGCTGCGCCCGTTTTCGTATTGAACCCAAAGCCCGCATCTTTTCAAAGCGTATCGGTCCGCCTATAACGCGGTTCCGCTCAATCTCAGGTGCGTTTCATGTCCGCTGCAAATTCTCCCGCCAATATCCGTCCGTTTGAGCCAGGCGATCTGAGCACATTGCTGCTGTTGAACAATGCGGCCGTTCCGGCCGTGAACGAGCTCACGGCGGAAGACCTGCTCGACCTGGTCAACCAGGCACTTGTCTGCCTCGTGGCGGAAGTCGACGGCGCGGTTTCAGGTTTGCTTCTATGTGTCGGCGACGGCACAAGCTACGACAGCCCGAACTACTTGTGGCTCAGCGAACGGCTTTCGAACTTTGCCTATACGGACCGAATTTGCGTCGACGAGACGAAACGCGGCCTGAAGATAGGCGACGCGCTCTATGCAGAGCTCTTCAGACATTTTGCAGGAACCGGAAGATGCTTTGTGTGCGAGGTTAACGAGCGCCCGCCCAATCCCGGGTCTCTGCGCTTTCACAAAAGACTTGGCTTTGAAGAGATCGGGACAGCGGATAATGGCGACAAGGCCGTCATCTACCTGAAACGCGCGCCCGAACCCACCAGCTGACCTTTGCAGGGCGCAGGACACAACGATGAACTACAGGCATGCCTATCACGCAGGGAACATTGGCGATGTGCTCAAACACGCCGTGCTCTCGCGGCTGATTAAGTATTTCAAGCGCAAGGACAAGGCGTTCCGGATCCTTGACACCCATGCCGGCATTGGCCTCTACGATCTGACATCTGAAGAAACGCAGAAAACCGGCGAATGGCAGGAAGGCATAGGCAAGGTTCTGTCTGCCGAGATGCCCGAAGACGTTTCGGAATTGCTCGCCCCGTGGCTGTCGGTGGTTCGTGCGCTGAACCCGGATGGTGAGTTGAAGGCCTACCCTGGGTCTCCGTGTCTTGCCCGGGACCTTGTCCGCAAAAACGACAGGCTGACCCTGACCGAGCTTCATCCGGCGGATTTCAGGGCCCTGTCCGACCTTTTTTCCGGAGATTTTCAGGTCAAGACTATCCATCTGGATGGTTGGCTGGCCATGGGCAGCTTCCTGCCGCCGAAAGAAAAGCGAGGCTTTGTGCTGATCGATCCGGCATTCGAAGTCACCGATGAATTCGACCGCATGACAAGCGCCGTCATGAAGGCGTGGAAGAAATGGGCAGGCGGGACGTATGCGCTCTGGTACCCACTGAAAGACGCAAGGTCTGTAAAGCACATGCACGAGACCTTCGGGGACGCGGGGCTCAAGGACGTCCTGACAATCGAGTTGAGCGTTGGCAAAAGCGGCCCGGACACGCGAATGCTCGGGTCCGGCATGACGCTGATCAACCCTCCCTTCACTCTCGCTGGCGAGATGCGCACCCTCCTGCCCTGGTTCTGTGATGTCCTGCGTCAAGGTCCCGGAGCAGGCTGGGACGTCACACAGCTGATTGGTGAATAACCCTTGGTCATGGTCTTGTCCGGGAGCGATGCGAAACGCTTTCAAAGCCTATTTAATAAGGGTATGACCCAAGCTATGACCATTTTTGGAGCTTTGGGTTCTTGACCTTGAGGCTCCGCTCCCCCATCGTCTGTTTCACAATTTTCCTTTCGGAGATATTGCCGTGCATTTTGCCCGTTCCGCCCGCCTGATCCTGTCCGCACTTGCCGTCTGTACAGCGTTTGCAACTCCGGCAGCGGCTGAAGAATTCCGCCCGTATTTCTCCTTTGGCAGCGGTGAAAACCGGTTGCCTGACTGCACCGCCTCTTCGGTACAAAGCGCCGTCGCCGGGTCCGTCGCCAGGGCCTACAACGACTATTACGGCGGAAGAACGATCACCAACATCTATGAGATCCGCGAATTGGCCTACCGCGCCAATGACGTCAGCCCGATTGCGCGCCGCTATTGCACGGGCACAGCCAGCCTGTCCGACGGCTCCCAGCAACATCTGCACTATCTGATCGAGGAAAATGCCAGCTTCGTGGGCATAAGCTGGAACGTTGAAGCCTGTCTTTCCCCGCTCGACAAATGGCGTGTTTACGGCGCTCACTGCAGCACCGCCCGCCCTCACTGAGTTTTCCGGAGAAATGGCGTTCTGCAGTCGCGTAGTTGGTCTGGCAGCCTTTCTCCTGTCCGCTTTGAGTGCTGTCCCGTCGTCAGCCGATCAGCCGGGCGAGTTCGACTTCTACGTCCTTGCCCTGTCGTGGTCGCCCACCTATTGCAAACAGGAAGGCGCTGACGCCAATCGCCACCAATGCGACATCAGGAAACCGTTTCGTTTCGTGGTCCACGGTCTGTGGCCGCAATATGAGCGCGGCTATCCCCAATCCTGCGATGGTCCCAGGCGGATCGAAAAACGCATTGCGATTGACATGGAAGACATCATGCCGAGCCACGGTCTGGTGTTTCACCAGTGGCGCAAGCACGGCACCTGTTCAGGCCTTGAACCTGACGAATATTT
>Ga0207422_1001810_pt1 | contig 35825 bp, 28 predicted proteins | sample MarCyaLeptolynsp_FD_187757 | JGI IMG/M metagenome (GOLD analysis project Ga0207422, IMG submission 187757) | Marine cyanobacterial communities from Panama - species 1 Leptolyngbya sp. (SPAdes) | ecosystem: Environmental > Aquatic > Marine > Unclassified | place: Panama: Panama City | collected... | reverse complement strand
GCTAAAAAAACCCTATATATGGAATTGGACTTTGGACAAAAAAATCTATATTCTTCATTCTCCATTCTCCATTCTCCATTCCCTTGACAACGACGATTTTGCCTTAACTTGTCACCAATGCCTAACACCTAATACCTTTCTCAATCAAGCTAAACTATTCAACAAAGTTACTAATCAGCTCAACCGATGAGCCACTGTATTAACCCTTACTGTCCCCATCCCCAAAATCCTGATAATATCCTATTTTGTCAAGCCTGTGGTTCAGAATTGCTACTGGCAGGACGTTATCGGGTGAGTCGGTTACTCAGTGGGAAAGGGGGGTTTGGTCGGACTTATGAAGTTACTCAAGGTATTACGACTAAAGTACTCAAAGTTCTTATTAACCATCAACCTAAAGCTATTGAATTATTTGAGCAGGAAGCACGGGTTCTTCAGCAGCTGAATCATCCGGGAATTCCCAAGGGAGACAGATACTTTACCTTCTTACCTAGAAACAGTCAACAACCCCTGCACTGTCTGGTGATGGAACGAATTGAGGGGTTGGATTTGGAGGAGTATCAGCAACAGCGGCAGTATCGTCCCATTGATCAGCACTTAGCTCTAGAATGGCTCTTACAGTTGGCAGAAATTCTGGATGAGGTACATCAGCAGCAGTTTTTCCATCGGGATATTAAGCCGTCAAATATTATCCTGAGGCCAGATGGGCAGTTGGTGTTGATTGATTTTGGTACAGTGAGAGCAGTTACTGCCACCTATAGGGTTAAACAACAAGCCGGACAAGTTACAGGGATTGCTTCCGTTGGTTACACACCACCAGAACAACTTAATTATCAAGCATTACCCCAGTCGGATTTCTTTGCTTTAGGACGCACGTTTGTCTTTCTGCTGACGGGTAAGCAACCGACTGATCCAACAATTTATGACCCTCTCAATGATCAGTTAAACTGGCGCAGTCATACTCCTTACATTGTGCCTGAATTAGCAGATTTTATCGATAAGTTGATGATGCGTTCTGCCAGTCAGCGTCCGGCGGATACTCAGGTAATTTTACAACGGTTGGCAGAGATTGACAGGATACTCAATCCTCCTTCACCTCCACCTCCACCACGTCGGAAACCTTCTAAGGTGGCAGCTACAGTGCCATCATCGACAATCTCTCGTACCCTACAATCCTTTGACTTTGAAGTAGTAACGGTAGATTCCCAAGGTAGAGTAACCAACCGCGATAACCGTCAAGCTGAGTTCTTTGCACAAGACTTAGGCAATGGTTTAACCATAGAAATGGTGGCAATTCCTGGTGATAAATTCCTTATGGGTTCACCAGCTACAGAGGATGAGCGAAGAAAAAATGAAAGTCCACAGCATGAAGTAACAGTTCAAGCTTTCTTCATAGGCAAATATCCGGTAACTCAAGCACAGTGGAAAGCAGTAGCAGCCTTACCTCAAATTAATCGCAACTTGAAGGCTTCTCCATCTAAGTTCAAAGGTGTAAATTTCCCAGTAGAACAAGTCTCTTGGTACGATGCTGTCGAATTCTGTGCCAGACTCTCAAGAGAAACTAGACGTACCTATCGGCTACCCAGTGAGGCAGAGTGGGAGTATGCTTGTCGTGCTGGCACAAAAACCCCTTTCCACTTTGGAGAGACAATTACCACTGATGTGGCTAACTACAATGGTAACTCTACCTACGGTTCTGGTCCAAATGGAGAATATCGACAAAAAACCACCCCAGTCGGGAGTTTTCAAGTAGCCAACGCTTTTGGCTTATACGATATGCACGGAAATTTGTGGGAGTGGTGTGCAGACATTTGGCACTCAAACTATAAAGGCGCACCTACAGATGGCAGTGTATGGGATGATGAAAATGAGAATAATTATCTTTTCAGACTGTTACCTCGTTTCCGACTGTTGCGGGGCGGTTCTTGGTACTACGATCCTGAGTACTGTCGTTCTGCGTGTCGCCTCAGCAATATTCCGGGCGACTTGCACAGCTACGTTATCGGTTTTCGTGTAGTGTGTGAGGCGGCGTGAACTCTTCTTTTCCCTATACCCTTTAGCCCTCTTCCCCTTTTCCCTTTTTCTCTAGCGAGCTTTTTTATTTTTTTTAAAGAGAATCGGGATCAATATTTAATTGTTGGAGCTTGGCTCGTAACTTTTGTAAATCCGATTCAGCACGCTCAGCTCGTTCATCTGGGGTGGGAATCCACTCCCCAAGCTCATCATAAAAGCGCAACCACAATCCTTCTACTTCCTCGTAACTCCCCTGCCACAATCCCAAACCCAACCCCAATTCCTCTAACCACATCCTTCCATCGGTTAGCTCTAATGCCTTGTATTTTCCCGACTCTAAAACAAAACCTCGAAACTGATTCTTATAGCGATCGTAAATGACATAATAAGGGATTTGTAAGATTTGTTCGTAAACCTCCCATTTCGTTGGTCTAGTTTCCTCTTTGCGCTCGGTTTTTCCTAAATCCTCATTCTCTGTCCCTGGAGAAGCTAATTCCACCACGAGAAAGGGACTCACTTGCTCCTGCCAAATCACATAACTCAAGCGTAAATCTTGTTGATTAGTACTACGTTGAGCACCCAAGACTAAAAACCAATCTGGTCGCTTGTACCATAGAGGATGTTTAGTGTCATAATAGAGATTCAAATCCCTAGCAATAAAATAGTCCTGTTGAGGGTAGCGAGGAGATAGACAAGTCTTTTTGAGCAAATCTGGTTGAAAATCGTGAAATTCGTCAGGCAAACCTGGCTCCTCCGGATCTTCGCTCGGCAAATCGTACATAGTCGGCAGATTACTCCCCTCCTTGGGAGGATTCTGCCTGGAGTGAAGCTGGGGAAGTTGAACCATGAGAAAAAGCAAACAAACGCTCTCTCTCACCAGTGTACTCCAGTGAAAAAGCCAAACCTTAAAAAGCGATCGCCTTTGAGTAATGGGAAAAGATTAACTGCTGTTTGAGTTAAGAAAGAGAATCAGGATCAATATTTAATTTTTGGAGCTTGGCGCGTAAGTTTTGTAAATCTGATTCAGCACGCTCAGCTCTTTGTTGCTCGCGATTAGCTCTTTCTTCTTCGCGCTCGGCTCGTTCCTCTGGGGTAGGAATCCACTCTCCGAACTCATCATAAAAGCGCAACCACAATCCTTCTACTTCCTCGTAACTCCCCTGCCACAATCCCAAACCTAACCCCAACTCCTCTAACCACATCCTTTTTTGGGATAACTCTAATGCCTTGTATTTCCCCGACTCTAAAACAAAACCTCGAAACTGATTCTTATAGCGATCGTAGATGACATAATAAGGTATTTGTAAGATTTGTTCGTAAACTTCCCATTTTGTTGGTCTGGTTTCTTCTTTGCGCTCGGTTTTTCCTAAATCCTCATTCTCTGTCCCTGGAGAAGCCAATTCTACCACCAGAAAAGGACTGACTCGCTCTTGCCAAATCACATAACTCAAGCGTAAATCTTGTTGATTAGTACTACGTTGAGCACCCAAGACCAAAAACCAATCCGGTCGCTTGTACCATAGAGGATGTTTAGTGTCATAGTAAAGATTCAAATCCTTGGCTATAAAATAGTCCTGTTGAGGGTAACGAGGAGATAGACAAGTCTTTTTGAGCAAATCTGGTTGAAAATCGTGAAATTCGTCAGGCAAACCTGGCTCCTCCGGATCTTCACTCGGCAAATCGTACATAGTTGGCAGATTACTCCCCTCATCGGGAGGGGTTGGGGGTGGATTCTGCCGGAAGTGAAGCTGAGGAATTTGAACCATTAGAAAACACGAAACAAAGGCTCTCTCCTACCAGTGTACTCCACTGAAAAAGCCAAACCTTAAAAAGCGATCGCTGTTTGCATTAGCTAAGAGAATCGGGATCAATATTTAATTGTTGGAGCTTAGCACGTAACTTTTGTAAATCCGATTCAGCACAATTAGCTCTTTGTTTTTCCCGCTCACAATCGCCTTCAGCCAGAATAGCTCTTTAATGACTCTAACCTGCGTGCCAATCACACCAGGTCTGGTGGTAATAATTTTAGGTGAAATGGTGGTAGAGCCAACGAATTTGGTGCCAGTATTTTAAGCCAAAAGATACAAAAACTTAGGACTAACTCGTCCCTTTGCGTAAAGAATTCTTACAAAAACTGCATACCCAGCGTAAAAAGTAGGGCTCCAATTGAAGTAATAATTAACAGCTCAAAACTATAGATTGGGCAGCTTTTACCCTGATTGGCTTTCACTGAATGCTCAAAAAGTTGGTGCTGTGTCAATTAATGCATACCTCGGAAGCCTGTCAGAGATATAGCTGATCACAAAACAAGACTAAGGACAATTAATTATGTATCAACTATCTCTACGAACTGGGACTCTAGCCATTTTATCTGGGGTTTTAGCATTAGGCACTGTCGCCTGTGGTGGCAATAATTTAGTAATTCCCAAAAGTGAGGCTACCGATACTCCTCAATCAGCTGCTACTCCCGTACCTTTACCTAATCCTGAACCATCAGTATTACCCAAAGCTTCACCACCAGCAACTGATTTTTATCAACAGGCTCTTGATGTGGCTACAGGTGCGATTTTGATCAGTGACGATGCTTTGAGTAGAGATGATTGGAGCTTAACTGCTAACCGCTGGCAAGAAGCTATCCGCTTATTGAAAGCTGTGCCAACTACCAGTAAAGATTACTCTACTGCCCAAAATAAGATAGCCCAATATCAGGCTGCTATGGCAGCAGCCAAGGCAAAAGCTGAACCGCCTCCCGAGCCAAAATATTGCTCTGGTGATACCAATCCCCAGTTTTTGTTTGTCCCTATCAAAAGGCGATTAGGTGGCATTCCTGTGGTTGAAGTGAGTTTTCATGACGATCATAAGTTTGACATGATGCTTGATACAGGTGCTTCCCATACTCTGATCACTCAATCAATGGCAACAACCTTAGGATTACCTATGGTAGGAAGAGAATTCATGCAGATTGCTGATGGCTCCTTTGTCATGCTACCCATTGCTTTAGCCAAATCCCAAGAAATCGATGGTCGTTTAATGAGAGATATGAAGGTAGGAGTAGCACCATCAACAATGAAGATGGGACTATTGGGGCAAGACTTCTTAAAAGGCTATGATATCACCATCAAAGAAAATGTCGTCGAATTTCACCGTCAGCCCAGTACTAAGGCGACAACTAAAGCCTCAAAACCTTGTCCAGTTAACACCAATCCTGAGTTTTTCTCCATCCCAATCAAGAAGCGAGACAAAAACCGCCCTGTAGTTGAACTTACCTTCAACGATAAGTATAAGTCTGACCTGGTTTTTGACACAGGAGCCACTACTACTTTGATAACTCAGTCGATGGCAACTAAATTAAAATTATCCCTTGCAGGCATAACACAAGTCGGGCTTGCAGATGGCTCTGTGACAAGTTTACCCCTTGCTTTTGTCGAGTCTCAGAAAGTTAATGGTTATACCAAGACAGATGTCATTGTTGCAGTCGCACCACCAGGTAAGAATATTGGACTCCTAGGACAAGATTTCTATCAAGGTTATAACGTCACTATTAAAGAAAAGGTAATTGAATTTCGTCGCCAGTGAGGGGGCTTTCAAGAAACAAGGCAGAAGGGAATAGTATTTGGCGAAAGTTTCTTCACTCATTACTCAAAAAAGTTCTCCCACACCTTTTTTCGTTCACCCCACCTAAGGTATCAGCAAACCCTATTTAATTGCCCCCTGGCATGTAAAGTAATTGCCACTTACCATTAATTTTGCCGAAGACAGCACGGTTGGCTAGAGGAGAGTAAGCAAAATTATTGTAAACATTGGCTTGCTGATTGTTGGGAAGAATCACAGGAGTCCAACCTTTGATGGGATCTAAATTACTATCTTTCTGTGCTCGCTGTGCTAAAATTCTGCGGTTAACTTTAATGACTCTGTTAGATACAGAATCGACGACTTTGCTGTTGGTATCAGGTTGCGATCGCAGATTAATGCTTTTCCCCACAACTACTACATAATCTAAGGCGTATTCCTTGCCTAATTGTTTTTCTGGGTAGGGATAGCGACGAGCAAACTCCCGTGCCACATTGTTACATACCCAAATACCGGTGGTGGGGTCTACTTTTGGGTAACCCTGGTTAGATAATGGAAAACAACCAACTTGGAGGGCTTTTTCGAGCAAACCCCAAAAATAGCTGTTGGTATCCTTGAGATTAACAGAAGTGATGGGGACAACTTTCCCACTAATCTCCATTTGCCCAGGAGGTAGAATAGACTTCAGAAACTCGACATCGCGATCGCGTACAGCTTGCTGCAAGCGCTGACGAAATTGAGCAAACTCACTACCTGGTTTGACTTCATCTGGCAAATCTAGGGGTTGAGCAAGTAGTTGCTCGAGCTGGCTTTTCTGGGCATCTGCTAATTTTTGCGCTTCAGTTTGTGGTGTAGGCTTGTTGGGCTTTGTTTGAGTAGGATTTGCAACAGTAGAATTATTATCCTTCGTTTCTGGAAGCGATTGAGGTTCATTGGGACTCTTCCCTAATAGCAGCCCCTCTTTGAAAACATTATGACGCAAAGCTGTAGCAAGACTAGCACCAGCAAGTGCTGAGACAAAAAAGGTTCCAATAACAATTAAATAATAGGTTTTCATCACTAATTAGCAGTTGAGGAGCTTTTCTTTACTACGTTTTTTAACAACCGTGTTTGAGCAAATTTAGTAGCAAATGCCAGCTAACCACAGTTTATACAAAAAATTTGTGTTGGTAGGATGTAATCGATTGTAAACTACTTCCCAACCTCCTCAAGCATTTGATTTAAGTTTTTTCGGCTCTTCCGTACTTAGGAAGCCAAACTGTTAGTTTAAATGACTCCACAGCCAGGTATACTCAGGTTTTATGCCTCAGCTGCCTAAAATAACTTAAAATAATATCATGAACCAGCACCTTAAAGCAGACGCTTCAACGGCAGTAGATATTGCACTTACTTATGGTTTACTTCAACGGACAAAGGCTGGTGAATTGACCCATTGTCCTTTGATGCTCTCACCAGCCCCCATCACTAACTTGTTGATTGCACAACTAGAATCCCTTGCTCAACCTTTAGCTATTCTGATGCATCGGGTTGCTAACAATCTAGAATTTCTCATCGAACAGCTCCAATCCACTGCTGCTAGTGATGAGTATACCAACTTTCTTTTGTCCTTAGCCATTGAGGAAAAGCGTCGCAAAGATGCTTGGCGATTTTCCCTTACCCGTAGTGACTACTTCGTGAAACAACAGGGAGAAGGCTTACGTCAAGTTGAATTCAACAGTATTGCAGCGAGTTATATTGGTCTTTCTCAGAAAATCACACAGTTCCATCAAACTTGGGGTAATCTGTGCCATGAAACATGGGATTTATTGCCAAACAAGCCTATCGAGGTAGTTGCCGATGCTTTTGTGGAAGTGTTCAACGAGTATGATGTGTCCCATGCTTGTGTATTGTTTATTGTGCAAGCCAATGAGCGCAATATTTTTGACCAACGCCTCCTAGAAATCGCCCTTATTGAACGGGGTATCCGGGTAGTTCGTGCTAGCCTTGAGGCTATTGGGGAACAGGGAGAACTACGTAATGGGGAGCTTTTTTTCAACGGCGAAATCGCAGCTATCACTTATTTCCGAGCGGGTTATCGTCCTGATGAATATGAAACTAAAACAGCTCGTCAAGGTCGCCAGTTAATTTCCCATTCAACCACAATTTCTGTGCCGGATCTCCCCACTCATTTAGCAGGCACGAAGAAGATTCAACAAGTTTTGACTTCCCCTGAAGTGCTACGGCTTTTCCTGGATGAGGAGGATATAGCTTTAGTTAGAAGTGCCTTTGCTGGAATTTATACCCTTGATACTCCGATAGAATTCGCTGGCAAAACCATGTTAGCTAGTGAAGCAGCTATCTCTAAACCAGAGCAATTTGTCCTCAAGCCTCAGCGAGAAGGAGGCGGTTTCAATTTATACGGTGAAGATATCCGTCAATGTCTGAGCAATATTCAACCACAGGAGCGCAACGCATATATCCTTATGGAGCGGCTGTATCCACCAAAGTCTTTGGGTTGGGGGATACGTAATGGGGAAATTTGGCAGGGGCAAGTAGTGCATGAAATTGGTCAATTTGGTGTACTAATGGCTCATGGTGATGAGGTTTTAACCAATCGAGCAGCAGGCTACCTAGTTCGTACTAAGCTTGATGATCTCAATGAGGGCGGTATTTCTTCTGGATATGGGCATCTCAATAGCTTGGTTAAAGCTAACACCCTCACGGGGTGACAGGGTACTTAAAAAGTAGGCAGGGTGTGGGGTGTAGGGTGTAGGGTGTAGGGAAGAATAGCAACCCCTTTCTTCGGCTCAAAAACCATTAAGAGTAAGAAATTTCGAGCTCACGGATATATCTGCCCTAAATTCTTTGTCAATAAACCTCAAAAAAAGCAAGCGATGAATTTAAGAGCATCAGTATTTATTGCAACTAGTCTAGACGGCTTTATTGCTAGAACAGATGGAAAACTTGATTGGTTAGATGCTGCAAATGCTACTGTTCCAGAAGGTGAAGATTGTGGCTATCATGCCTTCTTTGAGTCTATTGATGTTTTGATTATGGGGCGAAAAACCTACGAACAAGTATTATCATTTGGTCAATGGTCATACGAAACTAAACCAGTAATCGTTTTAAGTCGTAACAAAATCGAAATCCCTGAGCAATTAGCTCAAACAGTTTCCCATTCATCAGAATCCCCAAAGGAGTTATGTGAGCGCTTGTCAAAGGAAGGAGCTAAACGACTATATATTGATGGTGGTGTCACCATACAGCGATTCCTTGCTGAGGAACTGATCAACGATCTTACGATTACAGTCATTCCTGTAATTCTAGGCAGGGGCATACCTTTATTTGGTATGTTAAAGAAAGACATTTCCCTTAAACATATCGCAACCAAAACCTATGACTTTGGTTTTGTTCAGTTGAGTTATCAAGTGGTAAAAGACTGAATAGTAAAAAATATGCTTGATTATTAATCATCGCGAAAGCCAGGATCATCTTCGAGAGAGGGTGGTGCTGCTGAAGGTGGCACTCCTGAAGGTGATTCTGGTGATGGTGGCACTCCTGAAGGTGATTCTGGTGATGGTGGTGCCCCTAAAGGTGGTTCTGGTGATGGTGGTGCTCCCGAAGGCGGTTCTGGTGAGGGAGTTTCTTCTAGCTCCAACTCCTTAAATCCCAGTAAAAATTCGGTATTGGGAAAGTAAGTTGCCCAATACTGGGCATCAGGGCGGCGTTTCCAGTTAAAACGGCTAACTTCTAATAATAAAATGGGTGCGATCGCACCTCCGTTTTGTCCACTAATCGTCACGGACACTTCTGTCACCAAAATGTCTCCATCAAAGCTACGTTGTGCTGCGGCTCTGGCAACTGCTTCGGCGCGGCGCAGCAAATTTTCATAACTTTCCTCAGACTCGCGAGCTAGGGAGACTTCTATGCGGGCAGTATAGGCTTGGGCAGTTTGAGGTGCGATCGCATTTATACTAAGCCAACTGACACTTGTTAAGCCCAATAGTGCGACTATCCTTAATGGAATTATTTGTTTTTGACCTATATATTTCAATTGCCCTGACCTACTTTATTCAAAACTCAACTGAGAATTGCTATAGTTTGCCCTGTGGGTTCAAGTAGACTGTTCCTCAGACTTCCCTTCTCTGTAACCGTAGAAGTCAATTTTATACTCTGTAATCCGCACACCTGTTTGTTGTTCAATTTGCTCGAGCAAATCTTCGGGCAGCTTGACAAAAACATCAATAATTTGGTTGGTATCCAGGCAGTTGACATGGCTATGGGCATCACTAATGTTGCCATACAATCGCCCATCTGAGCGCTCAATACATTCGATAATGCCTTGACTAGAGAGGGCTTCTAAATTTTGATATACGGAGGTATGACCAATTGCTTTACCTTGGTGATTCAATCGGTCGTAAATTTCTCTGGCTGAGAGGTGGTCTTGAACTTGCCACAATAATTCTAGAATGAAGCGACGCTGGCGACTAAGACGCATCCCCAACGTCTGACATTGATTGATGGCGTCTTCTAGTGAGCGAATTGGTTTGACAACTGCCGCTTCATTTTGCATATTTGATTTACTATGTCCTTTGCATTTCATTTTACCGACGAGACTTCATTTATTGGACTCTGACCTCGGCAAAGTAAGACAAACTCATTACAACTTTACCTTAAATTGGTGATAAGTGTCTACTGTTACTCTGGTTGATGTGAGAGCTTTTAAGAAACAAGGCAGAAGGCAGAGGGCAGAGGGCAGAAGGGAAGAAAATTTGGCTTGTTTTTGACCTTCGTAGCGGGTTGCAATCGCCGCCCGTGGGGCAGCTCTGAAGAAATAAGGCAATAGGCAATAGGCAATAGGAGAGGGAAAGATAAATTGACTTGGTTGGTTGAAGGTAGAGCAAGATTTATAGTTGGCAATGCCTTCTATCGTCAAACCAGCCAAGTTGCTAGGGATTTGGCAATACTATCTGCTGCTATTTACCAGTCTGAGCAGGGTTGCCTGAGAGTATTAGATGCGATGAGTGGTTGCGGCGTGCGTTCCTTACGCTACTGGTTAGAGAGTCAAGCTGATTGGGTTTGGGCAAATGAGGCTAACCCAGAGATAAGCTCAATTCTACAGAAAAATTTAGGAGAGGCTGTAGCAGCTGGGTGTTGTCAGGTGACTCACCTGGATGCTAACCGGGTATTCTTCGATTGTTACACTCGTCGAGATTACTACGATCTAGTAGATGTGGATTGCTTTGGTTCTCCCAACCCCTATCTGAGTACCAGTCTTTGGGCAACAAAAATCGGCGGACTTTTGTATTTAACCAGTACTGATGGGCGTACTGCAACGGGTCATTTACCAGAAAACAGTTTAAGAGTTTATGGTGCTTATGCTCGTTCCCATCCTGCTGCTCATGAACAGGCACTGCGGCTGTTGATTGGCACTGTGCAACAACAGGCAGCAAGCCAAGGATTAGGAGTTGAGCCAGTTTTCTCTCTTTTTGCCGGTCAAACTTATCGGGTAATGCTGCGACTACTTGCTAGTCAGTCTTTGAGGGCGGATAACTACGGTTTTATTGGCTACTGTCACCACTGCGGCAATTACCAAACCCTGAGTTGGCGTCAGCTAGGGCGAGTAACTTGCCTTAATGATCAACAACCCTTAGTTATTAGTGGTCCTCTTTGGTTAGGCTTATTGCATAAACCCCAACACTTAACTCGCATGGTATCCCTAGCTCAAGACTGGCACTGGTTAAAGCGAGTACAATTACTGACTATTATGGCAGCAGAAGCAGACCTCCCGCCCTACTTCTATACCCTCGGAGAAATTGGACGCCGAGGTAAGATGGATATTCCTAAGCGATCGCATCTTATCCGAGCTTTACATGATATGGGTTATCGAGCTAGTCCCACTCATATCAATGCTCAGGCAATCAAAACTAATGCCAATATAAGCACTTGTATTGCTGCCGCACTTAACATTATCCCCGATTAGGACTTGCTCAATAAGTTCATTGAGAAAGCATTTTGAAGTAATGAGCGCCTAACGGCGCAGGCAATAGGCAATAGGCAATAGGCAATAGTGTAAAATACCACGTCGAAAAAGAAGATGAGAAACTAGTCATAGAAAGGGATTCAGGGTCAAAAGAGTGATTTTTAGTTTCTGAAGAGCTCCTGAGGAGCGCTTCGCACCCCCAATTGAATGGGAGAAACAATATCTTTTCCTATTCCCTATTCCCTATTCCCTATTCCCTAGTTTCTCGAGAGTATCAATGACAAACTTCATAAATTACTTATGCCCAGTCTAAACTGTCTTCAGTATCTTTATCAAATTCAGCGACTTCAAAATCAGCTTCTGTTGATTGCTGATTTCCAGAGAACATACCAAACTGCATCATCTGCTTATATTCTGGCTCTGTTTTTGGTTTTAAAAAAGTTACGATAACTGGGCTTTATGAAAATTGGAGTGGTAATTCAGCAAGCTTGATTTCACCGTTTTTATAAATTCCTTCAATTGATTGCAACATTTAATTTTTGGTAATTTTGACTGGTATTAAAACTATAAACTAGTTTATATGTATATTTTAACTAATGAGCGTTACCTATATCAACAATCAAACTGATAAATTATCCATTTCTGCGATCGCACTTGAGCTCATCCCTGACTAGTCGTCAAATGAGCTTAAATCAACTTCTCATATCTTTACCTCTCCAATTTTCCACCTTAGTTATACCAAATATGTATCTTTCTCTTTCAGCTTCAACTTTATATCACTCGTTCTTGCCTAGTTCTTTGGCACAAGCACAAAGGATGCAAAATAACCAAACTGAGATAGAACAGCTGTTACAAATGGCTTCCCGACAGCTAGAAGCAGGTGAATTTAAAGTAGCATTAAAAACTTTTCGGAAGATTATCAGTATTCAGAGAAAACAAGGAACTCCTTTAGCTCAAGGAATTACTCTTGGTGCTATTGGAGAAATTTATCTCAATTTAGAGAAGTATCCCCACTCTATAGAGTCATATCGGCAAGCATTGAGAATTTTTCAACAACTTGGTGAATCCCACAAGCAAGCTATTATACTCAACAATATCGGAGTTGTTTACAAAATTCAGGGTCAATATGATTTAGCTCTAGAATTCTATCAGCAAGCTTTGACTCTTCACTTAGAATCGGATAATAAAGAAGATGCAGCTACAACCTTATATAACATTGGGGAGATTGATCAAATCCAAGATTAGTATTAACAAGCATCAACTATTTTTAAATCCACTGGTAAATAAATTGTGGAACAGGCATCTTGCCTGTGATAAAGATTGCCTCAAATAGAGTGTTCCTGTAACCAGTTGAGCAAATCATCACTAGTCTGAAAATCCCACATTGCATCGGATAAATTGTCTAAATCCTGGGAATTCAACCCATCGATTGCTGCATTCAATGAGGAGGTTATTTCTGGGAAACGGCGCTCCAGCTGTCCTTTGAGTAAGCTTCTTTTACCTTCTTCCCTACCTCGAATTTCTGCCTGTTCAATCTGTATAAAGGGCCATTGTGCCTCAAACTCTTGGGTACTCAAGATACTGGCTTCGTAACTCTTGTTGTCCATATAACGGTTATATGCCGCTCTTTCTTGTTCTGAGAGATTATTGATTCGCAGGGTTTCCTTCGCTTCTACCATGCCTTTGGCTCCAAATTCCTCCTTGATCTCGCTGTTTTTGAGAAAATAGATCCATTCGTCTAGGCTTGTTTTTGCTGTCCCTTTAAAGTTCTTTACTTTCAGCAGGTAGTATTCTGGGAAGATATCTGCTACTTTTTCTATCTTGTATCTAACTTCTTGAGCTGGGGAAGGTTGTAGAATATCTGAGCTATTTATGCCAACGAACTCTGAGCGCAGACGATAGATATAGTCATCTCCCTTGCCGAGGTTGAAGTAGACTATATTGATTGAGTAGATTTTCCGAATTTTGCCATACTCTTCCCCTTGTTCGAGATATTCGGTGACTAGTTGAGAGACACCGTAGAGCATGCGATGAAAATAATCGAGTTGGGAGTTGTTTTGTACTTCGATAAGGATTAACTCCGAGGAATCGGTTTCGGCAAGAATATCGACACGGTTGCTTTTATCATCAATAGTTTGTTGATTGCCTTCACTTTCGAGGAGGGTGTGGATTTTTATGTCGGTATGTAATAGTTCGCTTAAAAACCCTTCCAAGACTACATAATTAGCTTTATTGCGCAGTAGTCTTTTGATGGCCCAATCAAAGCGTATATGTCTGGTAGCCATGGTTGGTGTGGTGGGAGTGAGTACTGATATTTTAGCGATATTGTTAGACGTGGAGAATGGTTACCTTTGCTCGATAGTGAAAAACCACAAAGGCACATTCTGGAGTAGGAGTTCCCGAAGGGTAGAACACAAAGGTAAATCAGAGACTATTGAACCTATTTTCCTTCTCTTGTGGAACAGGCATCTTGCCTGTCACAATCTTGTCAGACGTGGAGAATGATTACTTTTGCTCGATAGTGAAAAACCACAAAGGCACATTCTGGAGTAAGAGTTCCCGAAGGGTAGAACACAAAGGTAAATCAGGGACTATTGAACCTATTTTCCTTCTCTTGTGGAACAGGCATCTTGCCTGTCACGCTCTAGCTGCTCTAATTTCTTCCTAGCAAATTCGCGAAGTTGCTCGTCTGAATCATTTTCGGCTCTGTCGCGTAATAGGGGTAGAGTCTGGGGATGGTTGGGATATTGCTTGATGATAATCTCAAGTGCTGATTGTCGAGGGTTATCTTCAAACTTATGCTGGCGTTCAAAGGGGTCATTGAGGACGCGATCGCATAAGAATTCTAACATCCAAGGTTCATCTTTCCAGCCACGGTTTATTTCTTCTACTGCTGGGCTTTGCACATACCCACTCTCATCAAATTGTGCTCATTGTTTAAGCAGAGGTGAGATATGGGGTTTATCTTGCCAGCCACAGGCTATTTCGTACACTGCTATTTGTCGTACATACCTACTCTCATCAGATTGTGCTCGTTGTTTGAGCCAAGGTAAGGTATCAGGTTCCTCTTTCCAGCCACGAGCTATTTCTCGCACCGCTACACTTCGCACATGCCCACTCTTATCAAATTGCGCCCATTGCTTGAGCCAAGGTAAAGTATTGGGGTTATCTTTCCAACCCTTGGCTAATTCTCGCACTGCAGTTTGTCGCACATCCTCATCCTCATCAGATTGTGCCCGTTTTTTAAGCAAGGGTAAGGTATCCGGTTCATCCTTCCAGCCACGGGCAATTTCTTCCACTGCAGCTTGTCGCACCCACTTATTATCATCAAATTGCGCCCATTGCTTTAGCAAGGGTAAAGTCTCAGGCTCATCCTTCCAGCCACGAGCGATTGCCTGTACAGCAGACTCCGGTACATAAGAACTTGCACCAAACTGAACACAGGATTTCAACCAGTTCAAGGTTTGTGGGGCATCTTGCCAAAGTGTAGCGATCGCACTCACAATTGCAATAGCAGCTTCAGCGTCCAATTTATACGGATATTCTTGTTCAACCTCTGTTTTTAGCACTTTTTGTAGTCGAGTAGCAATCGGTACGATCGCAGTTTTGTTTCTAACTTCAGCAAGGCAGTTGGCTGCCAATAGCAGGTTTTGTACCCCTTCAGTTTTCAGGTATCTATATTCACTAAGAAAGTCTCGCTGATCAATTTTCTGCTCTATCAGATACTCAATAACTTGTCCTACAAACTTGGCATCAATCATCCCGACAATCAGCTGCAAGACTTCATGCCAAGACTCATCCTGCCAGTGCTTGCCAAACACCTCAGTTTTGAGTTGTTCAATGGCAAGTGTTTGTGTCTCTTTAAACTGCCAGACATATTCCCAAGCACAGAAGTATTCTAAAAATGTTCGATGCACAAAAGCATAAGAATCCCCACCGAGGAAACATAAAATAAAATTACGACTCCGCAGTTGTTCAATCAGCAACCGAGCAACTGTTCTGGCTTGAGTGACTTCTATGCTTTTCAAGTAGCCAGTCAAAATCTGTTCTAAATCACTCCCTCGAATCAAGTTACCAGCCAAACCCTTGTCTGCTGCTTGCATATGATAGGCAATCTGACGCAGCATCGCCTGCTTGTCTTTATAATCAATCGCTATTGCATCTATCCTTGGATCTTCTAATAATTTCCTTTCCACATCCCACTGATGCAGCAAAACTCGCGAAGCTTGGTTGTAGAGTTCTGGTCGATCTCTAGGCAATTCTTGATTACGATTAAGTATTGCCATCATTGTCAGTAGCAGAGGATTTACTGCTAGTTCCTTAATGGCTTTCGAGGTATCAATTGACTGTTGTAGGCGCTCCCGCTTTCTAACTTTATCTGCTTCATCGATAAAAGTTAATTCATGCCAGCGGTAGATAAAGTCCTGAATTTGCTCTGAGTCTAAATCTTGCAGTAGAAAGTGACGAAACTCAGCATCTTGAAGCCGTTGGGGCTTATAGCCAATAATGCAAGAGGTGACAATTACTCGCACTGTAGGATACTCATTGGTGAAGCGATGGATATCGATAATTACTTTTTCCCGTTGTACAGGATCAAATACCTCATCCAAGCCATCAAACATCACTAAAACTTGGCCTGCTTTGAGCCTTTCTTGAAGTCGATGTTGATTGAGGCGACAGATAACATTACCCTTGTGGAAGAATTCTAGCAAATCCTGGCACTCTCCAGAATTCCGGTCTCTATTATAAGTTCGCAGTTCAATTAGTAAGGGAATCGGCAGTTCAATAACACTATCAAGGGGACTCCTTGCCCAATTCAAAGCCAGGTATTGCAAGAAAATAGATTTGCCTGAACCTGGACTCCTAAAATTACTAGATACCGATGGAAGTCATCTTCCTTGCTTTCATTAATAACATCTAAAATTGGGCGGACTGGTCGTTTGTAGTAATCTTGTTTATATTGTTCCCACGCTTCTAGCTCAACTTCTGCTTCTAATTCATTACTCTCTAGCAGTCGTCTTTGATGTTCCTTGGGAATTTCGTAAACTTGAGGTAAAAATTCCTGGCATTCCCGCACATTTTGTGCTACAAATACTTGCCAGACCTTGAGCTTTTCCCGATAATCGTAAACACTAGTATCCAAACTATCTAAATTGAGATTAGCGTATCGCTCTTGCAGTCCTTCTTGATAAGCCTTGAGGTTAAAATCGGGATTAATGCCAGCAATTTCTTGAGTATTCTTCTCAATCGATTCCTGAATCTCTAATTCCAGAATTGCCCTTAATTCTGGTGATTGCTTAATAATACGTTTGACTTTTTTAACATAATCCTTAGCCACCCCATGCCAGTCAAATTCAGTTGGCATTGCGATCGCATTATTATGTCGCCAAATTTTATCTAACTGCTTACTATCTAGAGCACGACAATCTTTAACAAAAGCTTGACCCAAAAGTGGCTTAACTTCCTCATGGGTAATAAACTTTTCAATCGGTCTTTCGTAGTTATCCCTAATCTGGGCACCAGAAAGATTGCAGTATAACTCTAGTTCATCCTCTACTATCTTCAAGAATTGTTGACAGGCTTCAACTAGCGCTTTTTTCAAGACACTGGGCTGAGCTGACTCAACACCTCCTTTAATACAGTCCTTGAAGAAGTCTTTAACATAATCTTCCAAGGCTCCCTTACCTAATTTAAGCAGGACATCCTTAAACACCAAATCCTTCAGGAGAGAAACTCCCAAAGTTGTCCAAGGTTCTACCATGCTGCCATTCCTCAAGGAAAATCTTTATATTTATCAATATGGCACCGATTTTACCTATTGTCCCTAGAGCTTTGATTTATTGCTTTTAAGAAACAAGGCAGAGGGCAGAGGGCAGAAGGCAGAAGGGAAGAGGATTTAGCTTGTTTCTTCCCTTCGTAGGGGGCGGCTCTGAAGAAACAAGGGAATAGTCAATAGACAATAGGGAGGCGGAAACCTTTACACAGTAAAGAGCGCTAGTTCCACTGCTAACCTAATTGCTGCTTTCATACTAGTGGCATTGGCAATACCTTGACCTGCAATATCAAATGCTGTCCCATGGTCAGGTGAAGTGCGCACAAAAGGTAAACCAATTGTAGTATTAACAGCTCGGTCAAATGCCACTAATTTTACAGGAATTAAACCTTGGTCATGATAAAGCGCTAAGTAGGCATCATAGGGACAGGAGTAGCTGGAGTTATACCAGGCTTGACCTAAAGTAACCCAAAGGGTGTCTGGGGGAACAGGACCATGTAGCTGAAGTTGGGGATGTTTCTGACGCTCCTCTTCCAGCCAGGGAATTAGCCAATCTTGCTCTTCATTACCTAACTGACCTTGTTCACCACTATGAGGGTTTAAACCAGAAATAGCAATCCGGGGTGTCTTTAATCCAAAATTATTTTGCAAGCAATCTACCAGTAACTCAAGTTTGTTAGTCATCAATTGAGCTGTGAGGCTGTCTGGCACTTGACGTAAGGGAATATGAGTGGTAGCAAGGAGAGTGCGTAGTTGGTAATTACTGTGAGGCGATCGCGCTACAAATAACATCCCATACTTCTTGACCCCTGAATACTGCGCCAGTACTTCTGTTTGCCCAGGGTAGTCATGTCCTACAGCTTGCCATAAAGATTTGGCAATTGGTGCCGTGACGATACCATCAAATTCCCCTGCAAGGGTATGGGTAATTGCCTTTTCCAAATAAGCAAAACTTGCTGCTCCACTAGCTGCATTCCCAACACCAGGAGTAATTTGCTCTGTAACTGAAGCTTCTAACTCAACATTGAGTATTGATAAGTGCTCTGGATTGGCTAGCAAAGCCTTTTCGCCACCCATCTGCTCTCCCAATTGGTTATAGGCAGTTTCCAGTAGAGAGCGGCTGCCAATCACTACAACTTCGCAATCAGTAGTGATTTCTGAATCTGCTAACGCTTTGAGTACCACTTCAGGACCAATTCCTGCTGGATCTCCCAATGTTACTGCTAATCGAGGACGGCTTTGCTGGGAACTTGGTTGTTCTACAAAAAAAGTTTTTCCTATTTTCATTCAAATTTTCCCTTCTAGCAACCCCATTCCTTCCAACGCCCGAAGGTGTTTCAAGCCTATTGTATTATTTAAAAGGCAACCCACTTAGGAGATGAGAGAGCATGAATCCTGAAATGTTCAATGCAGCCGTTTTGTGCTTTACCCTAGTTCTCGTAGGCTTAGGCTTAGGCTTTTTATTACTCAAAATTCAAGGAGGGGAGGAAGAGGCGTAGTTGTTGAGATGGGGAGATGGGGGGATGGGGGGACAAGGAGGATGGGGAGATAAGGGGGATATTCTCTATTCCCGATTCCCAATTCCCAAACGACAAACAACAATTTCTGATAGAATCTTATAGAAAGTTTAAGATTCATTACTAAAAATTTACTGATGAACTTGTTGGTCGTCGGTGCAACAGGCACTTTGGGAAGACAGGTGGTTCGTCGTGCGCTAGACGAAGACCATCAGGTACGTTGTTTAGTACGCAGTCAAAGAAAAGCTAGCTTTTTAAAAGAATGGGGAGCTGAAATTGTCCAAGGTGATCTAACAAAGCCTGAGACTCTATCCTCTGCTCTTGAAGGGATAACTGCTGTCATAGATGCAGCTACATCTCGACCAACAGATTCTCTCCGTATTCAACAGGTAGACTGGGATGGTAAAGTATCTCTCATTCAAGCTGCTGTTGCTGCTGATATTGAGCGGTTTGTCTTTTTCTCAATTCTGAATGCTGAGAAGTTTTCCAATGTCCCACTGATGCAAATTAAGCATTGCACAGAACTATTCTTGGCAGAATCGGGATTGAAATACACGATTTTGAGGCCTTGTGGTTTTATGCAAGGGCTAATTGGTCAGTATGCAATCCCCATTTTGGAAGGACAAGCAGTTTGGATAACTGGCGAGACTTCTCCCATTGCCTATATGGATACCCAAGACATTGCCAAGTTTGCTATTCGTGCTCTTGAAGTTCCAGAAACGGAAAATAAAACCTTTCCTGTTGTCGGAACTCGTGCTTGGGGAGCTGAAGAAATCATCAGTCTGTGTGAGAGCTTGTCTGGGAAAAATGCTAGAATTTCCCGCGTACCTATTGGATTTCTAAGAGGGATGCTCCGCTTCCTACGCTTTTTTCAATGGGGTTGGAATGCCTCTGATCGATTAGCATTCACTGAAGTGTTAGCTACTGGCAAACCCTTGAATGCACCGATGGAGGAAGTATATGATGTCTTTGGTCTTAATTCCCAGGAAACTACCACCCTAGAAGCCTATCTGCAAGAATACTTTAGCCGAATTATGAAGAAGCTTAAGGAAATCGATTACGAGAAAGACAAAGCTAAGAAGAAGAAAAAGACTCCCTTTAAATCCAAATCTTAGAAAAGTTTTTGAGCAAAGTGAGGGAGATTGTTAAGATATATCACGATAATATGAGTTGATTACAAAACAATAATGGATTTTTGCCCCAAGGCATCTCCCTCAAAAAGCTCTTATACAGTTACTCGGCATTCTCAGGTAAGATCCCTATTTAAGACCAAAATTGTCCTAATTGTAATTATTTGACCACGACGCGAACTGGTGAGTATACCCAAAGTAGGCATCATCTACAACGAAATTAAACCCATAGCTTGTCGCGTCGCAAAGGAGTTGCAAGACAAACTGAATGCGATGGGCTGTGATGTTCATATGGCTACCGGCATCGGCGGAATTCTTGGCTATTCTCGTCCTGATTCTCCAGTCTGTCATACACCTATGGAAAAATTAGCTCCTCCCGGTTTTGATGAGCAGATGAGTTTTGCGATCGTGCTAGGGGGAGATGGTACAGTGCTGTCAGCTTTTCGTCAGGTAGCTCCTCGTGGTATTCCTTTACTGACAGTGAATACGGGTCATATGGGTTTCCTCACAGAGATTTATTTGAACCAGTTACCCTCTACCTTGGAACAGGTAATCCAAGGAGATTATGAAGTTGAAGAAAGAGCAATGCTGCTGGTGCAGGTTGTCCGGGATGAAGACGTTTGGTGGGAAGCCCTGTGTTTGAATGAGATGGTACTCCATCGAGAACCATTGACTTGTATGTGCCATTTTGAGATTCAGATTGGACGTCACGCACCTGTAGATATTGCTGCTGATGGGGTAATTATCTCCACTCCTACTGGTTCGACGGCTTATTCTCTGAGTGCTGGAGGCACAGTAGTAACTCCTGGAGTACCCGTGCTGCAATTGATGCCCATCTGCCCTCATTCTTTGGCATCTAGGGCTTTGATTTTTCATGAGAGTGAACTAGTAAAGATTTTTCCTGCTACTCCTAATCAGTTAGTGATGGTATTGGATGGTAATGCTGGGTGCTATGTCTTACCAGAAGATGAGATACATATTGCAAGATCCCGTTACTCCGCTAAATTTATCCGCTTGCAACAACCCGAGTTCTTCCGCATTTTACGGGAAAAGTTGGGTTGGGGTTTGCCTCACATTGCTAAGCCGACTTCTGTAGAATTGCCTTAGGGGTTGTGAAGAAATAAGGCAATAGGGAACAGGAGTGCTTCTACTTTCATAACCTGGTAGTGAAAAAATTTTTTCATTGGGACTGCCTTCTGCCATCTGCCTTATCCCCAAGATAACGGGGGTATAGCGTTTTCTAACTCCGTGGATTACAGTAGCAGCCGTCTACTGGTCTTTTAATTGCTGATTTACCTGTTCTGTCAACCAACTATTAAAAGAATCATTAAGCAGTCGCTGACGCATAGCATCATCTAGTTTTGCAGGAATTAACTCCTCGAGACGTACAATTACCAACCATTCTCCCAGGCGTGTCGGCGGTGACAATTGTCCCGGTTGACTTAAACGCAGCATTTTTGCTAAAGCTGGGTGAGGCTGAGTCAACTCCACTGGACCAACTAAGCCGCCTGTCTGAGCCTCCGGACCTTGAGAATACTCCCTTGCCAAATCTGCAAAAGTATGCTCTCCTTCCTGAATGCGGAAATAGAGTTCTTGGGCAATCCCTGAATCTTTTGTGCGAATTAGGGAGTAAATTACTCGGTCTAACTCTATCTTACGGCTAAGGAAGTAGGATTCAAGTTTGAGTCCCCAGGTTATCTGTTTGTATTTTTCGATTTTCAGTCCTCGCGTTGCCAGAGCTTCGAGTTGTACTACACTCATTCCCTGGTGCTTGAGCCAAGCTTTTTGAGCTTTAGGCTCAGTAATTTGTTTTTTCTGGCAAAAGAGCTGAATTGCTTGGCTTGTCTCCTCAGGGGTACAGTTGATTGAGGCAATTGCTTGGTCAATGATAATTTCCCGGATTAAAGGCTGTAGCAGTTGGTATCCAGCTAGTAGGGGAATAATTTCTTCAGCGGTAATAGTGCGATCGCCAACTCGTAAAATTGTAGTCATTATTCCCAGTTCCCAGTTATTTTTGCTCTGTTGTATATTGTTTCACAAACTCCAGAATCTGCTTTTCCTGAAAACCTTTGGCTAATTGCAACAGTTTATTAGCAAAGGGTACAAATTGCTCATCCAATTCTTGAAGTCTCTTGGCTTGCTCCAGGATACCTCCAATATCTCCCATCATTGCCAGTTCATACAAACTAGCCATTTCCGTAGGTGGTGGAACCACCAACGTGTTTTCTTGGGGTTGTATTGCTTGAGTGATTTCTCCTTTGAGTTTCTCTCTAGGAATAACAATTTCTTCTGTTATCTCTTTATTGCTTACAGCACTACCATCTTCGTAAATCCATTCTATTCCTAGATATACTTGTAACAACTCAAAAAGATTTTCTGCTTGCACTGGTTTGGGAATAAAGCCGTCACAACCAGCTGCTAAATATTCTTGCTGATTGTAATCAAAAACACTAGCTGAGGTAGCGATAATAACTACATCCTTGAGATTTTTTATCTGCCGCAACTGCCGAGTGGTTTCTAAACCATCAATTACTGGCATAATCATATCGAGCAAAATCAGGTCAGGTTTTAATTCCATAGCCTGATTTAGGCAGTCTTTACCATCTTTTACTTCGGCAATTTCAAATCCCAAAGGTAGGAGAAGATTCACTAAAACCGAACGATTTTCCCATTTGTCATCGGCAATGAGTAGTTTACGCTTAGAACCACGATAACCGATAATTGTTTTTCGGGGAACTGAAGGCATTTCCTGTCCTTCAGAAACTTCTGGTAAATCTAAATCTATCCAGAAAATACTCCCTTGACCAAAGCTACTTTTAACTTGCAATTCACTCCCCATCAGCTTCACTAACTTTTGGCTGATGGCTAGTCCCAGTCCCGTGCCTTCAAACCGATGATTGGAGTCACCAATTTGATGAAAAGGCAAAAAGATTTCAGCTAATTTTTCTGGTGCTATACCAATACCAGTATCTTCCACCTGAAAGCGCATTTTCGAGTTTTGGATACTATTGCCTGTTGCCTTCCCTCCTTGGGGGGACACAGGGGGGGTTTGCCTGTTGCCTTCTAAATAACCAACTTTGAAAGTTACTCCCCCAACGTCAGTAAATTTCACTGCATTACCTAGGAGGTTAATCAGAACTTGTCGCAATCGCTTTTCATCGCCCCTAACATGAAGGGGTAACTCGGAAAATACTTCGTAATTAAAGGCAATATTTTTTTGTTCAGCACTGAGGCGGATAATTTCAGCAATACCTTCTACGAAATGAGGCAAGTGAAAATTGCTCAGGTAGAGTTCCATTTTCCCTGCCTCAATTTTGGAGAGGTCAAGGATATCATTGAGCAAGGTTAATAGGTGTTCGCCACTTTGTTGAATAATGTTCACTTGCTCCCGTTGTTTGGAACTCAAGCTAGACTGGAGCTTCAGGATTTGAGCGTATCCTAAAATGCCATTTAAAGGAGTGCGGAGTTCATGGCTCATGTTAGCTAAAAATTCACTCTTGGCATGATTAGCAGCTTCAGCTTCTCTTCTAGCTTCTTCTAAGTGGAGATTTTGTTCTGTCAGTTGCTGAGTTGCCTTTGTTTCCTTCTCTAAAAGCTGACTCTGAGCGATGGCAATCCCGACTTGATCTGCTAGTTGATCCAATAGTTCGGTTTCAAAGTCTTGCCACTGCCTTGCTCCACTACACTGATGAGCAATTAGTAAACCCCAAAGTTCTTCTCTGCGGAGAATGGGTACTACTAAGTTGGCTCTCACACCAAATTTGGTTAGCATTTCCCTGTAGCAGGTTTTGATTTGAGCGTTTTGTAAATCAGCTACTCCATGAATCCATCCTTCGCGGTACTTTTGGAGGTACGATTGAACAAAGCAAGGATCGTTGATCTGCTGTCCTTGGATAGCAGGCCAGTTGGAAAGTACTGACTCATTGACCACAGTTCCTGAGCCATCAGGGTCCAGCTGGTAGATGACTACCCGGTCAACATTAAGAATACGTCGCACTTCAGTGACAGTAGTTTGGAGAATTGTCTCCAATTTTAAAGACCTACGGATCTTGAGGGTAATTTCCGCAAACAATTGCCGACGTCGTGCTTGGCGATGCAATTCAGCTTCTGAGAGTTTGCGCTCGGTGATATCTTCAGCAATACCAGCAATACTTGTCGGTTCACCTGCCTCGTTCAACACAAAGGAGCTGCGCACCCCTACCCAGCGCTCTGAGCCATCAGGTTGTATAATGCGATACTCTTCGTCTAAATCTCGCTTGTCTTGGAGACTAGTAGCATGAGCTGCTACTATGCGATCGCGGTCTTCCGAATGAATGGCTTCTAACCAAGAGTCAGGTTGTTCGTACAAACTTTGGGTAGTACGACCCCAGATTTCTTCGTAAGCCGGACTAATATAAAGCATTTTACGACTATCAGGAGTGGCTAAAAAGAAAACCTCGCGGATGTTTTCTGCTAGCTGACGGAACTGTTCCTCCCGTTCCCTTAGTGCGGCTTCAGCTTGCTGGCGTTGTGCAGCTTGCTGATAGGCATCACTAATATCGGTGTGAGTACCAATCAAACGAATAACTTTTCTTTGAGCGTCTCTGAGAACCAAACCTCGTGAGAGAATCCAACGGATAGAACCGTCCTTAAGGAGTAGGCGAAATTCTAGATTCCAGGTGGGAAAGATTGGTTGAGTAAAAATCTCGTCTAGAGTGGCTTGGACTAAACCCAAATCCTCAGGATGAACCAGGGAGGATAATTCTTGAAAGGAGGGTCTTGGCTCATCTAAACTATAGTCAATTTGGCTGAGAAATTGCGGTGAGTAGTAGTAATTCTCTGTCTCTAAGTTGAGGTCAAACAGTCCGCTATTATTAGCTTGAATCGCCAGGGAAAAACGCTCTTTACTTTCAAGCAATGCCTCTTGAATCCGAACCCGTTCAGTTACGTTCAGAATCATAGAAGCGGCTCCGAGTAAGTTACCCTGAGCATCAATGAGGGGTGAATTGTACCACTCACAAATAATCATTCTACCGTCTTTGGTCTGATTCTCGTTGGTAATGCGAGTTACTCCCTTGCTCAACAAAAACTCATCGAGCAGTAGAGTATCTTGTTCTTTTGCCTCCTTTGGTAAAATAAGTTGGGCTTTATAACCTAGAGCTTCAGCTTTGCTATAGCCAAAAATTGCTTCTGCGGCTGGATTCCAATCAACAATTTCCCCTTTGGTGTTCCATTCAATTACAGCTAGGGGTGTTTGTTGCACTAGCAGGGAAAGCCGTTGTTGGGAAGCTTTGAGTTTCTCTTCAGCTCGCTTGCTCTCAGTAATATCACGACCTTCGCAGATCAGTAGTACTATTTGACCCTGTTCATCTAGAACAGGTTTCAGGGAGAAGTCGATAGTACTGATAGTATCATCAGCCCTGGAAATATTCGCCTCGAACATAACCAACTCACCCTTGGCGGCAGTAGCAACTGCCTTTTTGAGTTGTTCCTCAATTTTTGGGGAAGTTCTCCACCACTTAACTTCCCAAAACGAACATCCTACAATTTCCGAGGCTTTAGTACTGCCAAAGTCCAACGCTGTTTGGTTAACTTCGAGTATAATACCCTCTGGTGAGAGTATGCCCACACCGTGGAATGTTGCATCAAAAATAGCACGGAATCTTCGCTCACTCTCCCGCAGAGCTTGCTCAATGCGTTTATGCTCAACTACTTCCTGTAACAGTTGCTTATTTGATGCTTTGAGAACGGCTGTCCGTTCTTCTAGCATCATGCGAAAATGCTCTTCGTTTTCACATATCGTCTTTTGTGCTTGCTTCGCACGAGTGATCTCTGTCACGGTACCTTTGTAGTAGTAGTTTTAGTGCTGCCGCTAAGACAAGAGCAATAATCGCCACAATTACAAGCAAAACTAGTGCAAGGAGGGGAACAGGAGGCTCCAAGGGAAGAAAGCTTGTATGATCAGCTTTTTGACCTTTTTTCACTGAGCGATCAAATAGTCCCTACCCAGAACACTTTGCCCAACGGCAATGTTAGATAAGATTAAGTCGCCTAGTGTAGCATTCCTTTGACCAAATTGCACAGAGGCTAGTAAGCGTGATGAAGTGGCTTCTATTTTCCCCACACCCCACACCCCGTCTTTGAAGTTATGCTGGAAGCGGCCTTGTGAAGAAAATTAAACTCAGCGACATGCACTGGATATTTTCCGGATCTTTATCGGTTGAACAGGTTAAAGTAGCGATCGCTAATTTACCAACAGGGTTGCAAGGCACAAAACTCGTACAGCTTTCAGATTTACATTATGACAGCTGGCGACTATCAGAAAAGATGTTAGCTCAAGCGATCGAAGCTACCAATCAAGCTGAACCTGATTTAATTGTTTTAACTGGCGATTATGTAACTGATGATCCAGCACCGATTAACCGACTGGTACGACGGCTCAAGTACCTGCAAAGCCGCCTTGGTATTTATGCAGTATTAGGTAACCACGATTTATATTACCATCATTCAAAAGCAAGAGTTATTGATGCCTTGACGAGCATCGGGGTAAAAGTTTTATGGAATGAGGTGGCTTATCCTTTTGGTAAAGAATTACCTTTAGTGGGATTAGCAGATTTTTACTCCCCTGAGTTCAATCCTGCACCAGCAATGAACCAACTTCCTCCTAACATTCCCCGCATCGTCTTATCCCACAATCCTGATACCGCCAAGTTATTGCAACAATGGCGGGTAGACTTACAGCTATCTGGTCATACTCACGGTGGTCAAATCATTATTCCAGGATTCGGACCAGCACCAAAATTGTTATACACGCTTGGACGCTTTCTACCCAAATCGATACGGTGCTGGATACCTTTAGTAAATGAGTGTTCCCATATAGTCCAACATTGGGAGTGGGCAAAGGGAATGCATCAAGTAGGCGCAAACCAGCTTTATGTCAATCGGGGTTTAGGAACTTATGCCCCAGGACGCTTTTTGTGTCCACCAGAGGTTACAGTAATTACTCTAGTTTGACCAATCCCCGCTCTGAAGAAACAAGGCAGTTCCGATGAAAAAATTTTTTCACCACCAGGTGATGAAGGTAGATTCTTCCCTATTCCCTATTCCCTATTCCCTGTTCCCTACTTAAAATGCTTAATCGAGGAGTATTGCCACCAGCCATTGAAGATCCTGTCTATCTGTTGCATAGGCAGTGGATGAGCCATGCCCTTAATCTTGCCCAAGAAGCTGGGGAGGCGGGAGAAGTACCAGTGGGGGCTGTAGTTGTTGATGATGCTGGTAAATTAGTCGCAGAAGCTGCTAATCGTAGAGAGCGGGATCAAGATCCGACAGCTCATGCAGAAATTCTTGCCCTACGTGCTGCTGGTAAGGCTTTACAAAGCAGGCATCTCAATCACTGCACGCTCTACGTCACCCTTGAACCTTGCCCAATGTGTACTGGTGCTATTATTTTGGCTCGATTGGCTCTACTCGTTTACGGGGCAGATGATCCCAAAACTGGCACAATTCGCACCGTTGCCAATATTCCCGATAGTGCTTGCTCCAATCACCGATTACCTGTACTAGCTGGAATTATGGAGTCTGCTTGTCGAACCCAGCTGCAAGAGTGGTTTGCTCAGCGACGTCGTCGTAGAGAGGAATAAAAAGCTTTTTAACTTGGATATTTGCGATCGCTTATCTTAGTGGAATTAGATAGTGATTGGGGAGCTGCAAAATGGTTGGTAAAGCTATCCTGTGCATAGGGCTTTACAAGACAACCAACTGGAAACTGCTATGACGATTGATGTACGGGAATTTTTTCAGGTAACTGACCCCAGCAAAACCCTAAATGTCGAAAATCCTGAGGATCAAAACTATTATATTGACTTTTGTTCAGTACGTGGTGGTGAGATTATTAGGAAACTCAGGAATAACATTACTTTTTTATCTCCAGATAAACCTACCTGTGCTTTGTTTACCGGACATATTGGTTGTGGTAAATCGACAGAGTTGTTGCGACTGAAGGTGGAATTGGAAGAAGCAGGCTTCCATGTGGTTTATTTTGAGTCAAGTGATGATTTGGAAATGACTGATGTGGATATTGGAGATGTGCTGCTAGCGATCGCATGGCGGATTAGTCAGAGTTTGGAGGAAATTCAACTGGAGGAACCGAAAAAGCTGAAGGCGTTGCTCCTTGGAGCGACTAAGCTGTTGTTGACTGAGATTGATGTCAAGAAAGTAGAGTTGGGTTGGCCAGAAGGGGTAGGGTTACCGAAAGGTTTTAAACTGGGTATGAGTGCTGATGATGAGGGGAAGTTTTCGGTAGCAGTAGGAATTGGTAAAATCACGGCTCAAGCCAAGAGTGACTCCAAGTTACGGGAGCGCCTGAATCAGTATCTTGCACCTCAAAAGACTCAGCTGTTGGAGGCGATTAATCAAGATTTGATTGAACCTGCGATCGCACAATTGAAACAGTTGGGTAAAAAAGGATTGGTAGTAATTGTAGATAACCTTGATCGTTTGGATAATCGTCCGAAACCTTGGGGACGTCCACAACAAGAATACTTGTTTGTGGATCAGGGAGAGTATTTAACTAAGTTGAATTGCCATTTAGTTTATACTATGCCCCTAGCACTGAAGTTTTCCAATGATTATGGCATGCTTACTCAGCGCTTTATCAAAGACCCTAAGGTATTGCCGATGGTTCCCGTGCAGTTACCGGATGGTAGTATCCATGAAAAGGGGATGGCGCTGTTACGACAGATGGTGCTAGCGAGAGCTTTTCCTCAGTTGGGAGAAGGGGAACGTTTGGAGAAAATTACTGAGGTGTTTGAGGATACTGCAACTTTAGATCGTTTGTGTCAGGTAAGTGGGGGACATGTACGAGATTTGCTGCGGTTACTCAACAGCTGGGTTGAGGAGGAATGCCAGTTTCCTCTGACGCGGAAAACCCTAGAAGAAATGATTCGCGCTCGTCGCAATGAGATGATTATGCCAATTTCTGATCACGAATGGGAGTTTTTGCGGCAGGTGAGAGAGCGGAAGAAAGTGAGTGATGATGAAGGCTATCAGAAGTTGATTCGCAGTCGGTTTGTCTTTGAATATCGGGATAATGGGGAGTCTTGGTTTGATCTCAATCCGATTTTGTTAGGAGCGAAGGAGTTGGGGAGATGAGGAGCTGGGGCAATGCTGCTCGGTTAAGAGAAGTTATCGACAAAGATGAGCTGGGGGAGCAGAGGGAGCTGGGGGAGCTGGGGAAGAAGAATTGGAGCTTATCCGAGCAGTATTGGGAGCTGGGGGAGCTGGGGAAAAGGAGGATGAAGGAGTTGAGTAGAGAAACCTTTAAAAATCATCAGGAATTGGACATTTACAAAAAGGCATTTGAAGCTGCTATGCAGATTTTTGAATTGTCCAAAAAGTTTCCAATTGAAGAACGATACTCATTAACAGATCAAATTCGCCGTTCATCACGTTCTGTTTGTGCAAACTTTGCAGAAGCATGGCGAAAGCGTCGGTATGAAGCAGCTTTTATTGCTAAGCTCAACGATTGTGAAAGTGAAGCAGCAGAGACCCAAACTTGGATTGAATTTGCGGTTAGATGTAATTATATAGATACTGTAACAGGTCGAGAGCTTTATGGAACTTATAACCAAGTTTTGGCTGGTCTTGTAAGCATGATTAACAAGCCATCACCTTGGTTAATGAAGCATTAAACTTCCCTAGCTCCCTCAGCTCCCCCAGCTCCCCCAGCTCCCTCAGCTCCTCCATTCCCTAAGGGAAAAACAAGGCTATGACTCAATCCCATCCCCCAGTTGATATTAGTGTTGAGAATCAGCATTCATTGGAGAGGCTTGCTTGGGCAATTGAGGCTTCTCAGGGTAGGTTTAAGCTAATTTGGGCTCGTTGTAATTATGCTGGTTTGCGATCGCGTTTAATAGAGCGATTGCAGTCAATTTGTTCGGTGCCAATTCGTGTTTTGGAGCTGAAATCTTCGGCTCGAACTGTGTATGCGACGATTCAGGGAGCTTTGGGGGAAGATGTGCCAAAGGCGCTGCTGGTTTTGGGTTTGGATGGGGTGGAGAATTTAGAGCAGGTGTTAACTGCTACTAATTTGGTACGGGAGGAGTTTCGGAAGAACTTTCCTTTTCCTTTAGTATTTTGGGTAACAGAGCGGTTGCATCGACAGTTGATGGAGTTGGCTCCTGATTGGGAGAGCTGGGGAACAAGTAGGGAATTTAAGATTGCCAAGGAGGAGTTGGCTGAGTTTATTAGAGAGAAGGCTGAGCAATTTTTTGCTGGTAATTTGAGGCTGACTCTTCAAGATTGTTGGGAATTGGGAATTGGGAATTGGGAATTGGGAATCGGGAATTGGGAATCGGGAATCGGGAATTGGGAATCGGGAATGTCTCCCTTATCTCCCCCAGCTCTCCCAGCTCCCTCAAAAAATCTAGAGTCCGAACTAGCCGCTTTACTGGGTTTTGTTAAGTATGTTAATAACCAGAAAGATGAAGCTATTAAGTATTATCAAAAAAGCTTTATTTTTTGGCAGGATGTTAACAATTTAGAGCGGCAGGGAAAATTACTGCTGGAAATTGCTTTTTGCTATTATCTCAAAACTTTTCAGCACTCAGAAATTCATCATCCTTATTGGCAAAAAACCAGGGATTATTTGCAGCAATGTTTAGAGGTGTTTGCTCAGGCTCAACGTCCCGATTTAGTGGCAAATTCAATGGTTAGTTTGGGCAAGATTTTGCGACGATTGCAGGATTGGGAAAAGTTGCAAAGTCTCGCAGAGCAGGCTTTGGCAGTACATCAAAAGGAAGAGAAAGCACAGGGTTGCCAAAATATTGGTAGTGGGAGCATCTTGCTCCCTATAACTACAGACAGCGAGCCTACAAATACAGCTAGCAGGCAGGATGCCTGCTCCACAGATTTATTAGAAAAAGGGGATGCTCCGATTTTAGTAGCAGATGCTGATATCTCTATCATTATTGCGATCGCACAAGATTATGGTTTTTTAGCTGAAGTAGCTCTAGCACAAGAACGATGGGAGGATGCCAAACAGCTAGCTCAGCAAGCTTTAGCAATTTTTACTACAGTTTCTCACCAATCTGTAAAGCTAGAAGAACCCCAAGAAACCAACCACCCAATTTCAACTCCCCCATCTCCTCATCTCCCCATCTCCTCAGCTCCCTCAGCTCCCCCAGCTCCCCCAGCTCTCTTATCTCCGCGTCTCCGCGTCTCCGCGTCTCCGCGTCTCTACCTCTCCCTAGGAGAACCAAATTGGTACCAATTCCTTCTAGCTCAGGCACAGCACAAATTAGGGGAAGTTAAGGAGGCAATTAATAGTTTAGAAATGGCACGAGGGGGGGATGAAATTGGGTATCATCCGCAGCTGAAGCTGGATATTCTGAGTTATTTGCAGCAGCTTTATTTTGAGCAGGGAAAATATCTTCAAGCTTTTACGATTAAGCAAGAAAGGTTTTCCCTAGAGCAACAATATGGGTTGCGAGCATTTATTGGTGCGGGTAGGATTGAGCCGCGACGGTTGGTGGAGATAGGGGAAGCAGTACTATTACAGGGAGAAAGTCAGGAAACCGTAGCTCCGGAGATTAGAGCCTCTGGGCGGATGCAGGATGTGGAGCGTCTGGTTGAGCGGATTGGACGTACTGATTCTAGGCTGATTGTCATTCACGGACAATCTGGCGTGGGGAAGAGTTCTCTGGTGAATGGGGGACTAGTGCCAGCTTTGCAGGAGAAGATCATTGGTACTCAGGATGTTGTACCAGTAGTGGTGCGGGTTTATACGGATTGGCTGGGAGAGTTGTTCAGGAGACTGGAGGTGGAGACGCCGAGACGCCGAGATGCCGAGACGCCGAGATGCGGAGCTGGGGGAGCTGAGGGAGCTGGGGGAGCCGGGGGAGAAATTCCCAATTCCCGATTCCCAATTCCCAATTCCCAAACAACAATTTTGGAACAATTACGCGGATGTCAGGAGCATAATCTGCGGGTGGTGCTGATTTTTGATCAGTTTGAAGAGTTTTTCTTTGTTTACCCTAATCCTGGCGAGAGGCGGCGGTTTTTTGAGTTTCTGGGGGAATGTTTGCAGATTCTGTCGCTGAAGATAATTCTCTCCTTGCGGGAGGATTATCTGCATCTGTTACTGGAGTGCAATCGTCTGCCGGGGATGGGGCTGATTGGTAATGATATTCTCAGCAAGAATGTTTTGTATCCGTTGGGGAATTTTTCTCCTGCTGATGCTCACTCCATTATTGAACGGTTAACGGCAGGCAGTCAGTTTCAGCTGGAAACAGCTTTGATTGAGGCTTTGGTGGCAGACTTGGCGGGGGAGATGGGGGAAGTACGCCCGATTGAGTTGCAGCTGGTGGGAGCGCAGCTACAAACAGAGCAGATTACTACTCTGGCAAAGTATCGGCAAAAGGGTACGAAGTTAGATTTAGTAAAGCGCTACTTAGCTGAGGTAGTGGATGATTGTGGTGCTCAGAATCGTCAGATGGCGGAGTTGGTACTGTATTTGCTCACCGATGAAAAGAATACTCGCCCTCTCAAGACTGGTGGGGAGTTAGTGCGGGAGTTGCAGGGATTCGGGGTGGAGGTGACAGCAGCAAGTAGTAAGTTGGATTTGGTGTTGAAAATTTTGGTAGCCTCTGGCTTAGTGTTTCTGGTACAGGAAAATCCTGAGAACCGCTATCAGCTGGTTAACGATTATTTGGCAGCGTTTATTCGTCGGCAGCAGGAACCGAGGTTAAATCAGTTAAGGGCGGAACTGGAACACGAAAGGGAGCAGCGGCAGAAGGCAGTGTTAGAAAAGCAGTTGACTCAGGAGGAGTTGGCACGAGCTGAGGAGAGTCGGCGGGTGTTGGCGAAGGCGAATCGGAAGGCTAAGCGGCTGGTGCTGATTTCTGCAGTGGTATTAGGAGCTACGTTGGTAGCGTCAGTTGGATTACTGGGGCTGACAGAAGCCAAAAGGCGAAATTTATTTACAGTAACCAAACTGGAGCAAGATGGAGCTAGTGCTTTGCAACAGTTTAGACCTCACGCACAGCTTGAAACTTTGCTCAAAGCTGTGAAGGTAGAAAAAAAGCTAAAAAATCTAGTTCAAGACCAACCGCTACAAGATTATCCGACTGTTAGCCCTCTATTTGCCCTACAACAGATCCTTCACCACATCCAGGAAAGGAACCGATTTATTGGACATGAGGACTGTGTCCATAGCATCAGTTTTAGCCCCAATGGGCAAACAATAGCCAGCGCTTCATGGGATAACACCGTGCGGCTATGGAATCGACAAGGTCAGGAATTAGCTACCTTGATTGGACATGATGGTCCAGCCTATAGCGTCAATTTTAGCCCCGACGGGGAGACGATAGCTAGTGCCTCACAGGACAACACCGTGCGGATGTGGAACCGACAGGGTCAGGAATTAGCTACCTTTACTGGACATCAGGACTTGGTCTATAGTGTCAGTTTTAGCCCTGACGGGGAGACGATAGCCAGTGCTTCATGGGACAACACCGTGCAGCTGTGGAACCGACAGGGCAAGAAATTAGCTACTTTGACTGGACATGATGGTCGAGTCTATAGTGTCAGTTTTAGCCCTGACGGGGAAACGATAGCTAGTGCCTCACAAGACAACACCGTGCAGCTGTGGAACCGACAGGGCGAGAAATTAGCTACCTTGACTGGACATGATGGTCGGGTCTATAGTGTCAGTTTTAGCCCCGACGGGGAGACGATAGCCAGCGCCTCACAGGACAATACTGTGCGGCTGTGGAACTGGCAGGGCGAGAAATTAGCTACCTTCGTTGGACATGATGGTCCTGTTTATAGCGTCAGTTTTAGCCCCAACGGGGAGACGATAGCCAGCGCCTCACAGGACAACACTGTGCGGCTGTGGAATCGGCAGAATCAGCAGTTATTAGCTACCTTCATTGGACATGAGGATCCAGTCTATAGTGTCAGTTTTAGCCCCGATGGGGACACAATAGCCAGTGCCTCACAGGACAACACTGTGCGGCTGTGGAACTGGCAGGGTCAACCGTTATTAGCTACCTTGACTGGACATGATGGTCGGGTCTATAGTGTCAGTTTTAGCTCAGACGGGCAAACAATAGCTAGTGCCTCACAGGACAAAACCATGCGGCTGTGGAACCGGCAAGGTCAATCGTTAACCACCGTCATTGGACATCAGGACTTGGTTAATAGCGTGAGTTTTAGCCCGGACGGAGAGACAATAGCTAGTACCTCACAGGACAAAACCGTGCGGCTATGGAACCGACAGGGTCAACCATTAGCTACCTTTATTGGACATCAGCACTGGACCACTAGCGTGAGTTTTAGCCCTGATGGGCAGACGATAGCCAGTGCTTCATGGGACAAAACCGTGCGGCTATGGAACCGAAAGGGTCAACCATTAGATACCTTGACTGGACATGATGACCGGGTCTTTAGCATCAGTTTTAGTTCAGACGGGGAGACGATAGCCAGTGCCTCAATGGACAAAACCGTGCGGCTGTGGAACCGACAGGGCCAGGAGTTGACTACCTTGATTGGGCATGAGGGTCCAGTCTCTAGCGTGAGTTTTAGCCCCGATGGGCAGACGATAGCCAGTGCCTCAAGAGACAAAACCGTGCGGTTGTGGAACCAGCAGGGCCAGGAGTTGACTACCTTGATTGGACATGATGGCTCAGTCTATAGCGTCAGTTTTAGCCCTGATGGGGAAATGATAGCTAGTGCCTCAATGGACAAAACCGTGCGACTGTGGAACCGACAGGGTCAGCCGTTAGCTACCTTCAATGGACATGAGGATCCAGTCTATAGCGTGAGTTTTAGCCCCGACGGGCAAACAATAGCCAGCGCCTCAGGGGATACCGTGCGTTTGTGGCGGGTGGAGAATTTAGAGCAACTGCTGGTGCGGGGTTGCGATTGGCTGCGGGATTATCTTGCTACTAACCCCAATGTGAAGGATAGCGATAGGCGTGTGTGTGATGATATTGGTAGTCAATAGCGCCAACAACCAACCAATTTAAATGCCTCTTAGCTTAACTCTTGGTCAATTAATTGTTCAATCTCCATTTGTTGAAGCCAATGGATGATCACTGGTAGATCGCATTTGATTTGAGGGAACGGTGAGTACTCCAACCAAAGAAAAAATTCCAGACCTTGTTACCCTTTGCCTTAGAGAGTACTCAAGAACAAATCTACAACTACTCCACCCAGCCAGTCTACAGCTACTCCACCCAGCCAGCCTGTGACTTTTACAAGAATTGACATGACTTGGATAAATAAAGTCGTGCCAGTTTCTGCTACTTTGCTGGCTTTTTCCAGTTCTTCAGCAACACCTTTTAGGTTAATTTTTGCTCGTTCTTTGTTGGGTTCCTCTTTGTCAATGGCTTCTTTGGCGGCACTTAGGTAAGTTGTGGCTTTTTCTTTCATGTCGGAGGAAATTCCTGATTCGTTAATTCTCTGTTCGAGTTCCGCCAACAATTGCAGTACGTCCTGTTTAGAAAGCTCTTCCTCTAAAGTCTCTTCTTCCATCCTTATATGTTTATATGTCCTCAGAACTTCACTAGCTTTCATCGTGGGTATTATCTGGAACACGATGCACTCCCTTAACTACCACAGAGAAAGTACACATTCCGGAAGAATAGAAGTGTTGGCTGCAATTGTAGCTATTTTTCATCACTCCAGGACATTCAAACTACTGGTGTGGCATACCTAAAATGATGCGATAGATGTAGTGCGTTCGCTACGCGAACGCTAGAACACGGATTCAGTATTCCTCTATAGAACCCATTTGAGATCTCTTGGATAGAGTAAAATAGGTAAAAAATGCCGTACTCCAGCAGTTTGACAGATCCAGAATGGGGAATAATTGAGCCCCT
>Ga0207422_1001809_pt1 | contig 35829 bp, 34 predicted proteins | sample MarCyaLeptolynsp_FD_187757 | JGI IMG/M metagenome (GOLD analysis project Ga0207422, IMG submission 187757) | Marine cyanobacterial communities from Panama - species 1 Leptolyngbya sp. (SPAdes) | ecosystem: Environmental > Aquatic > Marine > Unclassified | place: Panama: Panama City | collected... | reverse complement strand
CCGCCTGTCTAGCGGGGGGTTGCGGGTTCGAGTCCCGTCAGCCTTGTTCAGCAGTTATCTCAGGGTGAAAATTACTTTCACCCAAATTCTTCTTAGTCCCGTGGGCGAATGGTTTAAGCCGTCAGCCTCTCAAGCTGGAGATGCGAGTTCAATTCTCGTCGGGACTCCCAATATTAGTAAGTAGCAGCGTAGCTTAAGGGTAAAGCCCCAGCCTCATAAGCTGGTCTATGTGGGTTCGAGTCCCGCCGCTGCCACCAAATGTGTGGATGGTGTAACTGCCAATATTTTAGTCTTCCAAGCAAAGCTGAAGTAGATGTAACATACCATTTCCTATAACTTGCATAGTGCCGTAGGCAAAACGGATTAAGCCGCTTGTCTTTCAAACAGGTGATTGCGGGTTCAAGTCCCGTCGGCACTATTTATGGAGAGGTGGCCGAATGGTAAGGCACTTCCCTGCTAAGGAAGCATGGGGTCACCCATTGCAGGTTCGAGTCCTGTCCTCTCCGTTGTGTAGTACCTTACCTAAATTGTACTACATATTATCTGGGTCGGCTCGCCTATTAGGGTGGGCAGCGGTCTGTAAAACCGTCGTTTCTATACATTGCAGGTGCAAGTCCTGCCCGGCCCTTTCGAGAAGGGTGGGGAGAGGGGGAAGACAGGGAAGTGTGGGAAGAGAACAGAGGGAGGAGTTAATACTCCACTCCTCTTCCATGCCTCCTAAAACTCCCACACCGCCACACTCCTCATCAGTTCAAGGTTTGAGCCAAAACTCAACTGCCATTCGATTTTGAGAGCGTGGTGTAACTGGATAACACATCAGGCTACGAACCTGAAGAAGTGGGGGTTCAAGTCCCTCCGCTCTCGCTTATGTCCAAGGCGGTTAGCTCAAATGGCTAGAGCAGTGGTCTCCAAAACCAAAGGTTACAGGTTCAACTCCTGTACCGCCTGTTTTCCCCCGGTAGCTCAGTTTGGTGAGAGCGCTGGTCTGAAAAACCAGAGGTCGTCAGTTCGATACTGACCTGGGGGGCTGTCGTTGCCCTATAGCTCAATGGTAGAGCCACGCGCTGTTAACGCGGGGGTTGTAGGTTCGAGTCCTACTGGGGCAGCCATTTATCTTATTGCCGGGTGGACGAATAGGAAAGTCGCAGTCCTCTGAAGTCTGAGATACAGGTTCAAGCCCTGTCCCGGCATCCACTTATTGCCCTGTGGTGTAACTGGCAGCATATCTGACTTTGAATCAGACGGTCTAGGTTCAAACCCTGGCAGGGCAGCCAAATTATGCTCCTGTAGCCCAATTGGAAGAGGCGGCTGTCTCAAAAACAGTCAATGTGTGAGTTCAAGTCTCACCGGGAGTACCAAACTTTGCTCCTGTGGCGGAATTGGCAGACGCGGCAGACTTAAAATCTGTTTTTATTTTTGTGGGTTCGACTCCCACCAGGAGTATGCTTCGGGATGTGGCGCAGCTTGGTAGCGCAGCAGCTTTGGGAGCTGATGGTCGCAGGTTCAAATCCTGCCATCCCGATATACCCCTGTGATGGAATTAGGTAGACATCTCTTGCTCAGACCAAGAGTTTATGCAGGTTCGACTCCTGTCAGGGGTACTATGCTCCCGTGGCGGAATAGGTAGACGCACTCAGTTGAGGGCTGAGTTTTTTGGTTGCAGGTTCGACTCCTGTCGGGAGTACCAAAACATCTGGATGTAGCACCGTTAAACTAAAAACAGTTGATGATTTATGACCAATAAGCCAGAAATACATTATGCACTGCGAATTATGTGAAAGAAAGATGGAACAGTTAACCATCCATCACCTGATTCCAAGACAAAGTACCAAACGTAAGAAAGCTGATCCTGGTCCTACCATCAATATTTGCTCAGCTTGTCATCGACAGATACATGTCTTATTTGATAACAAGCATCTCGCTAGAGAACTTAACACCTTGGAAAAATTGAGCAATGAGCCTCAAATGGAGAAATTTCTCTCTTGGATCAAAAAGCAAAACCCCAATAAACGGGTAAAGGTTCATCGCCAAGCATAAAAAGTTGTTGTTTGTTATTTGTTATTTGATTTCTTTACAAACAACTAACAACTAACAACAAATAATTTTCGCCCCTGTAGCCCAATCGGCAAGAGGTGCCTCGCTTAGAACGAGGAGGTTACTGGTTCGAGTCCAGTCAGGGGTATTGGTGCCATGCGGGGATGAAGCAAGAGTGGCTTGTCAGGTTCATACCCTGAACATCAGCAGGTGCAACTCCTGCCCCCGTCACCAAATGCAGGTGTGGTGCAATGGCTAGCATGGGAGCGTCGTAACCTCCTGATGCAGGTTCAAATCCTGTCACCTGCTCCAGAGTAAACTGTTACTCGCTGCTTAGGCAAAGCTTGAATTTCCTCCTTCCCAAATTTGAAGTTGTCGTTCAGCTGCAACGATGCAATTGATAAACTTGGGTGGATGCAGGAAGTTGTCATAAGCTAATGCCATTTGTCGAGCAGCTTCATGATAGGGAACTCGTCCTATTCCTGTACCTAATCCAGGACAGGCAACGCTATCAATTTTGCGATCGCTAGATTGATTGTGTCGCCGAACAGCAAGAAGCATCGCCCACATTGCCACATAAGGAATGTCAGTGCCAGCAATCGACATTGGCACTCGCATCGTAGGTGTGTGAGCGAGAAAAGGGTGTTTTGAATGACCTGTTTCCACAATAAATGATGTGCCGACAGGCTGTTCACCAAGAAATTCTCTCAGGATGTACTGCTGAACTTTTGTCATCAGGGAGTGACCAAAAAACCTAATGATTGCTGCATCCATGCCACCATCCATCATGCCAAAAGAATTGGCAGGGCTAACTAAACAGTCAAACTCCGGTAACCACTCGAAATAGTCATTAACTATTTCAATGTTGGGTAAATAGCTGAAATGTTTTTGAAAAGCTGCAAAGAGTTGTGTATTAGGAGCTACAAGTATTAGCTTCAAGTGTTGAAATTACCTCCGCTTAGAAAGCTATTTTAGTTGCAAGCTCAGGCAAGCGTCAACTCAGTTGATAGGAAGTTGTAATGGACAGTTTATAAGGATGGGTTAAGCTAAAACCGCACTTAAATTAGTTTGTCTTAATCTCCACGTCTCCGCGTCCCCGCGTCTCCGTGTCAAAACCAATTTACTTTCATGCACAACAGCTTATGTGCAGGTGTGATGTAACTAGCAACATGTGGCTCTTGTAAAGCTTTCTTGCGAGTGCAAATCTCGCCACCTGCTTGTATTGATTTCAAAAGATATTCTTCCCCAATTCCCCATTCTAAATTCTAAATTCTAAATTCTAAATTCCCAATGAGGAGGTGATCTCAAATGACTCAGATGACAGTGACAGATGCACTGGCAGAATTGACATTGCTGGAAAAGCGCATTGATTCTGCAAGAGGCGCTTTAGAGAATAACACCTTAATTGCAGTTGTTGAAGTCGGTAAAGTGCCAACAGGTTTCAAATCTAGAGATGAGCATGGAACCAAAGCAAGAGCAGCTTTACAAAGAGTCGATGATCTAATTAATCGCAGACGAACCATTAAAAGAGCAATTGTTCTTTCTAATGCTTCAACAACAGTTTCTGTTGCAGGACAAGAGATGACAGTTGCCGAAGCAATTGAAATGAAGAACTTCATCTCTTACTACAACAATGTTCTGGCTACGATGACCTCAGCTTACTCTCGCACCTGCCAGGAGTACAAAACTGCTCAATCACGGGTGAAGCAGCGACTGGATAAACTGGCAATGGAAGTATTAGGTAAAAATGCTTCCTCAGAGAAGTACCAGTCATTAGCTGATAGTTTCCTAGAGCGAGAGGGAGTTGAACTACTAGATCCAACTAATTTGGCAGAAGAAATTGCGAGACGACTAACCTTTATCGAGCAGTTTGAGTCAACAGTTGATCGTGTACTGTCTATCAGCAATGCCCGAACAATGATTGAAATTCCAGATTAATATCAGCTTGCTGGTCACTCGAAAATCTCTAAATTTATGGTTTTAGATGGATAGCTCAACTGCGTAGAGCACATGCTAGTAGAAGCATGAGGTGTCGATTCGCAACCGACTCCATCTTCCACTATCTTTAAAGCTTAAAGCTCAACGCTTAACGCTTAAAGTTCAATCCTTAGAGATTAGACCATCAACCTTCAAATGCCAAAGGTTAACCCTCGATAAAATCCAGGGTGTTGGTTGTAGGTTCCATAAAACCTTGAGGTTTCCACCTGGCTGAGTGATCAGCATTCTAATAATCAATTGATTTGTAGGGGCGGGTTTAGCTAAGATGCTTACCTATCACCTGTTTCACTCCTGCAAAACCCGCTCTGCCCATATCCTAAAATTCGATTAATTTTGTGCTAATGAACTACAGTAAAAACTATGAGGCGAATTGCGATCGCTAAAGACACCGTAAAAATTCTCGAAGCAGGCTACTACTGCTCACCTGATGGTCAACGGGTTGATATTGTCCAAGAATTAGCATCCTGCCTAGAGCAGACAAAATGTTATGAACCAGATACTCTCTCAACCATCAAACAAAAAGTTCTCTCTGATAAACCCCAATTCTCAACTATTGAATTTGATGTCAGGAATGAGACAACTCTGATGGGAGCAGAACGTCTAGCACGTTCACAGCAATTTCAAAAAATTGGCGTCCTCAACTTTGCTTCTGCTAAAAATCCTGGAGGTGGATTTCTTAAAGGTTCTCAAGCCCAAGAAGAGAGCTTAGCACGCAGTTCTGCCCTCTACAAAAGTCTCTTACAATGTCCTGAATACTACAATTTTCATCGTTCTCATAAATCCCTCTTATATTCTGACCGGATCATCTACTCACCTGGTTGTCCAATTATCCGAACAGATGATGGAATATTACTAGAGAAACCCTATCTTGTCGATTTTCTCACAAGTCCAGCTCCTAATGCTGGAGCAATTGGGAGGAATCAACCTCAAGAGGGGGAGAAAATAGGTGAAGTTCTGCACAATCGCGGTGCAAAATTGTTGAGTTTAGCTACTTATCATGGTTGTGACGCACTAGTTTTAGGAGCTTGGGGCTGCGGTGTTTTTAGAAATGAGCCATCAATAGTTGCACAAATGTTTGCCGATTTTTTATTGCCTCAGGGTCAATTTTCAAGAAGATTCAAAAGTGTACTATTTTCTGTACTTGACTCTCCTAAACAAGAAAGGATATTGAGAGAATTTCAGAGTCGATTTCTAGAAAATACATAAAAAGCAGTTTCAGATTTTAAAGATGCGGATATGGTGCAACGGCTAGCATGTGAGGCTTCCAACCTCTTGATACGGGTTCAAATCCCGTTATCCGCTTCAAATCTGCGGATGTGATGTAGTAGGTAGCATCTGAGTTTGCCAATTTCAGTGCGCGAGTTCAAGTCTCGCCATCCGCTTTTATACCAAATCTGGTTCTCAGAGCAGGTGAAAAATAATTCAAAGTTGCCCAGAATTGGGCGATTTAGGGAGCAAATGAACACCTTTTTTCTCAACCGGATTTGGTACTACATAGTCCTGTAGCTCAGCCGGGAGAGCGCCTCTCTTACAAAGAGGATGTCGCAGGTACTCTTTGAGAACGCTAACGCGAACGATTCTGTCAGGACTACCAATTCCTGCCCCCATAGCTCAGCGCATAGAGCAGCGCCCTTCTAAGGCGAGTGTCCCAGGTTGGAATCCTGGTGGGGGTGCTTGATACAATTCAACAAGGAGGTTGTCTTCTTCTGAGATTAATAAACCTAACCATCTATTTTGCGATTGCACAGTACGGCGTGACCTAATCTTTAGAGCTTACATACATAGTACGAGAGGAAGAGTACCGTCGCAGCAATGCGGGGGGCGTGAAGCAAGGGAGGCGCAAAGAACCCGAGAGGTTGGCTTAGAGGTAGCCATCCTTTAAAGAGTGTGTAGTAACTCATCGGCGGAGTTCCTTCTGAGTGATGAACGCTATTGCTCTGATAACTTGCACGCTATTTTTCAGATATGCGATAGCGCAAGCCCTGCTGCAAGCAGATCAGCGAAAGCTGGTGCTGTTCGCGTAGCGTCTCGCAGAGAAGGCAATCGCGCAAGGCAAGGTTGTCAAAATATTGGTAGTGGGAGCATCTTGCTCCCTAGTAAACTTAGATGCATTCACCTTGCATGTTTCGGAGACAGGCAAGATGCCTGTTCCACAAGAAGCTGATGATTGAATTTGGTGCAAATTAGATGCGTTGCGAGCTTATTTATTAATTCACCTTCTAGGTAAGAGATTTGCTCTGGGAATGTAGCTCAATTGGCAGAGCAGGTGACTCTTAATCACTTGGTTGCGGGTTCAATTCCTGCCATTCCCATCCATTAAACTAGATATTCATAAGAACAATGAGTTGTCAACTTGAAACAATTCGATTACAGCTTCGACTTTCTCAAATTAAGGATACTCAAATTCTCCACAGACTCTGGACAAATGACCAAATTCGGTATTTCCTATTTGATAACCGAATAATTTCGCCAGACGAGGCACAATCATTTGTTGAAGACAGCCTGACAAATTTTGAAAAGCATGGATACGGACTCTGGTTAATCTTTAAACGCAATATTGATTATCTTGTTGGCTTCACCGGATTCTTGGATTCAGAAGAAGGAATTCCTAGTTTAATTTACGGAGTTCATCCCGATTACTGGGGATATGGCTACGCAACGGAAGCTACCAGCGCTGTTTTGAGTTATGCCCTAGAAAAACTTACTTTTCCCAAAGTGAGGGCAGATGTGGATGAACCTAACATTGCGTCTGTGCGAGTGCTGGAGAAGCTAGGTATGAGGAAAACTGGACGGGAAGTTATTAATGAGCATCCACTTCTTTATTTTGAAAAATTGCGATCACAGAAGGTGCAGCGAAGTTGCTTGCAAGAAATAGCTTAATAACGGCTTCGGTAATACTCACAAATCCTCTTACTCAAATTTGGGTGGTTGGCATAGCGGCTGTGCAGCAGACTTTTAATCTGCACTAGATAGGTTCGACTCCTATACCACCCACTTCAATTTAGAAAGCTGAGGGAGCTGGGGGAGAGGAATTGGAGCAAGTCCTTGCAGTATTGCCACCCACTTCATCTACTGAAGACCAAAAAAGTGAGGCACAATAGTGGCGATTATGTTCTTAATTCATAAAAATGGGTCTGTAGCTTAACTGGTAAAGCGTCAATCTGGCAGATTGAAAGATGGGGGTTCAACTCCCCCCAGTATCCACCAAACATTGATTGATATAAAGTAATGCCAATCTACTTCTATAGCACCCGCCAACAACCCCATGGTTGTTTTTCCAACTTTTCCCGGCATGGTTTTGAGCTAGATGAACTGTGGTGGGCAACCAGTGAACATTACTTCCAAGCCCAAAAATTTGTTGATACTGATCGTCCTTGGTTTGACAAAATCCACTCAGCAAAAACCCCCAAAGAAGCGGCAAAAATGGGACGCGATCGCAACCATCCTCTCCGCAGTGATTGGGAACAGGTCAAAGATGAAATTATGCAACGAGCTGTGTTGCAGAAGTTTCAAACTAATGCCAACATTCGTGAGATTCTTCTGGCTACAGGTGATGAATTAATTGTTGAGAATGCCCCCCATGATTACTATTGGGGGTGCGGTAAAGATGGCAGCGGAAAAAATAAATTGGGAGAGATTTTAATGGCAGTGCGTGAGATATTGCATTCATCTTAGAGCTTGTACTATAGCTGAAAATATTTCAAATACTAGGTTTTGGGTTAGCAACTAATATCTAATACCTAACACCTAACATGGGGACTTGGTGTAACGGGAACATACGACTCTTGCAAAGTTGTGACAGGGGTTCAACTCCCCTAGTCTCCACTGTAGTAAATGGTGTCTGAAGTCGAAGAGGTCGAGACGCTAGCCTGTGAAGCTAGTCAATAGCGGGTTCGAGTCCCGTCAGACACCCTGGTGGAAGATGCCGCTGAATGGACGGCAAGCGGTCTTGAAAACCGTGGTACGGCAGTGATGTCGTAGGGGTTCGATTCCTCCATCTTCCTTTACCCACCGGAAGCCGAGAAGCGAGGCACTGTGCTGATAACGCAGGAGTAGAAGGGGCAGTACCTTCCCGGTGGACTGCTCAGAGGTAGACTTTCTATCCAGTAATACAGCAGATTCCAAGTTGATGAAGTACAGTAGCAGTTAACAAGGTTTCTTGCTTGGCTGGATATACCAGATTGTGTGTACCACATTTAGGTGGAATCTGCTGTATGTCTGGGTTGGAATATGTTAAGCTGCAACTGAAGAAATATAGACCTCCTACTAAAAACATTTACCGACAAAGCAACGAATAACTTATGAGTGATCAGCCAAAGACAACTGATATTGTACCCGGCGCAAACTACTCATCACAAATCAAGCAGTTTGAAAAGGGTTTACTTAGCTTTATTGAGCAATATGGTTTACCAACAGGTCAGGTCTTAGTACAAGTCAATGAACGACTTAGAGTGTTTACTAATGTTGAAGGAGTTGTAGAGAGGATAGAACTCGAACAAAGGCAACGCTCTATCTATATTTCTAAATTTATTGCTGCTGTAGCAGCAGGATTATTCGATGCAGCTATAAATTATTTATGGGATGAAACTATATATGAATTACGCCGACGAGTTGCTCAATATGATTTAGCTTATTTTTATGATGCAGCAGTTGGTAGTAGTTCTGATAAACGGAAAAAGTTAAATACTGAAGCAGACCTCATTAAGATCAATGATAGTGAACTTATAAAAGGCGCTCATGAGATAGGGCTAATTTCAGATTTAGGATTGAAACACCTCGATTACGTGAGATATATGCGTAATTGGGCAAGTGCTGCTCACCCTAATCAAAATGAAATCACTGGCTTGCAATTAATTGGAATGTTAGAAACTTGTGTAATTGAAGTAATTACACTTCCACTATCTAATGTTGTAACGAATATTAAGCAACTGCTTACAAATATAAAAGCAAATAAAATCACTGAACCAGAAGCAAGACAAATTGCAAGCTTTTTTGCAAACTTGCCAAGAGAGAGAGTTAACCCACTAGCTGAAGGCTTCTTTGGTATTTATACTCAGCCAGATACAACACCTCAAACTAGACAAAATGTGCGTCTTTTGATTCCAGATCTTTGGGATCGTCTTGATGAATACACTAAACAACAGTTTGGTGTTAAATATTCAAGATTTATAGCCAACAATGCTCAAGATAAGCAAAAGCTTTCACGCGAGTTCCTTGAAACCGTTTCTGGATTATCTTACATACCTGATGGTATTCGTGCGGCAGAAATTAAAACTGCGATAGAAAATCTATTATCAGTTCATCGAGCATTTGATAACTTTTATAATGAACCTCCATTTTCTCGGCAGCTACAGAGGCTCGTTGGAGAAACAGGTAAAGTTCCCTCAGAAGTCAACAATGAGTATGTCCTTTGTTTGGTTGAGGTGTTTTTAACGAATGGACATAATGTTGCATGGAATGCTGAGCCGACGTATCTCTCATTGCTAGATCAGTTTGACACTGAGCAAGCTCTAATTGCTATTCTGTCGTTCAGTGACTTAGATATTTCAAATCGCCTTCAACATTCTCTATGTCAGAAAAAGTTTAGAGAACTGATGACAATAATGAAAAACAAGGTTTCTATGCCAGCAGTAAAAGAGCTAATTGATGATGTAGAAAAGTCTGGAATACCTCTAGATAAATTAAAATATGACTCCGAAATCAAGCGTAAAGTCGAGGCATTGAAAAAGATTATTGCATCGTAATTACTCAAATGAGGTGTTTTCATGGTAAATATAACTGTCGATGAAATACAGCGTGATCCCCTAAAATACTTGCGTCAAGTAGAAGCAGGTGAAACTCTTATAATTATGCGCTATAATCAACCAATCGCTGAACTTAGACCGATTACTAGTAGTATGCAACTGCGACCATTTGGTTTGTGTGCAGGTGAGTTTACTGTTCCAGATGATTTTGATGCTCCTTTACCAGAAGATATTCTCAGTTCATTCGAGGGTAAATGAGGATTCTGCTGGATACGCATATATTCTTATGGTTCATCAGTGGCGATACCAAGTTATCAAACGATCTTCGGGATGCCATTCGTGATCCAGACAATGAAATATATCTAAGTGCAGTTTCAGTTTGGGAAGCAATGATCAAGTACCAGTTAGGTAAATTGCCTCTACCGGAGCATCCGGGAACGTATTTACCCAAACAGCGAGATTCTTCATCAGATTGCCAGTCTTGCTCTTGATGAAAGTAGTGTGGTTCAACTGATGAATCTACCACCGTTACATCGTGATCCGTTTGACAGAATGCTGATTTGTCAAGCATTACAGAATGGTTTGACTATTGCGACAGTAGATACAGCAATTCATGCATATAAAGTAAGTGTCATCTAGCCACGCAACACAACTTCACCTTGAGTAATGAGGAGTAGTAGGGTTTCCCCTTGCTCAGTATACAAGATATGCGATCGCACTTGAAAATCCTGAGAATACAGATAGAGTATCTTGTGAACGTGTGAACGCGGCGTGAAATTTTGAGAGATTGTCAGATTGTCAAATCTTCTGTGACTAGTTATCCTTCGGTCAGGAACAATTAGTTGGAGAGAGCTCAAATGATACCCAACACTTCCCTAGAGGAACGGCTTGCAGTGGTAGAAGCTACAATTGCTGAGTTACAGAAGAAAATTGCAGATCCTCAGCCAGGAAATTGGTTACAACAAATTACTGGCTCTTTTAAGGATGAACCTGCTTTTGAAGAGGTACTTGCTTACGGACGAGCAATTCGCCAAGGAGATGAGTCTTTGCTCGAAGTGCCAGACGAGCTATGAAATATTTGTTGGATACAGATCATCTAAGCATTCTTCAGCGACAAGCAGGGCAAGATTACAATAACCTTTCAATGCGGATGGCTCAATACCCACTCTCAGATTTTGCTGTATCGATTGTGACGTTTCATGAGCAGATGCTTGGAAGTCACGCTTATATTAATCGTGCTCGTAATCTGAATGATGTAGTGAAAGGATATGAAATGATGGCACGACTTGTCGGCGATTTCAAAGTGTTGCCCCTCGTCTCATTTGATAGGGGTGCAGCTACGACATTTGATCAACTACAAGCACAACGGATTCAACTGGCAAAAATGGATGCACGGATTGCGGCAATTGCGCTGTGCCGTGGATTGATTCTGTTAACTCGAAATCACCGAGATTTTGGTAAAGTGTCGGGATTAGTGATCGAAGATTGGACAGTTTGAAGCATCAACAGAACTTGAATTAACTAAATTGTGTCTCAAATGGTTAATTCTAAAGCCAATGTCTGATTCCATAAGTCTCGTTCCGCCAGTTCTTCCTGCCAAAGTTCTTCATTCTGTTTTAAAGCAGCAAACGCTTGGTTGGCTTGTACAAGAAAAATATATCTACGATAATTCTCAATTGCCTTATCCAAAACAGTCTGAATTGTCTCGCCAGATGCTTCTGCTAAATTAATGAGAGTTTTGTGAGCATTGTCGCTGAGGCTAAGGGTTAAATCAGGCATAGCTAAACCTTGCAAATTCTACCTGTACAATTGTAGTCAAAGTGATATCGTTGCTCTCAAAGTTTAAGAGATAGTAAGGTGAGTATTGAGTTCAATTGCATTGCAAAAACTGTTAAGGCTATTGAGTAAAGCATTGTAGTAAGGATAAGCATCATCCCGCTGACTCTGGAGCTGGACATACAAGAGCAGTTCTGGCTGTGTAACTAAATGCTCTTTGGGGACATCTAAACCTGCTGTGGTTAGGCGCTCTGAGGCGATCGCTACTAATAAAGCCCCAATCGTATCAGTCTTGCCGTTATGAAGATCGTCTAGTCCAGTTAGAATCAGGTCTGCTCCTGGCAATTCATTCAAGTTCATTTATCTTTCTTCTGTCATGCTGAACGATAGTGAAGCATCTCAGCTATCTGGGAAATCCTTTGCTACCGCTCCGGATGACGTAATTTCGTTACGGTGCGTAAGTCCTATAACTTTAAAAATAGCACTCTCGACTGCATTAATAAAGTCCTGTGCTAGCTCTTTGTTGTGTTCGGCATAAAACTCAACAGCTTGAGAATATTCGGTTAGTGCTAATGGTATGAAAAATATATTTCACGATTCTAACAATTGTCTAACTTGAGCGAGTGCTTCTTCTCCCGGAATGGCTTTTACTGTACCGCTTCGGATTTCATCTATACGTTTTTTAGTTTTTTCAATCCAAAGTTCTTGAATTGTTTCATCAATGTGAGTTGTATCTTCATCAACCTCTAGACTTTCCATCAACTTTTCTACCAAAAGCACTCTGGAAACATTCGGTAAAGTCAGAGCTTCATATAAAATTTCATTAACAGTCCGCATAACTCAACTTCTCCAAAATTGAATATTGCTAGGTGACACACTTAAAATGATGGAATAGAGTAAGTAGTGCGAGCATCTTGCTCGCGCGTTTTGGATGACAGGCAAGATGCCTGTTCCACAAGAAACTGATGATTGAATGTGGAACCGGCTGCGAAATAATCGGGGCTACACTGACCATCACGGCATTAAAATAAACTACCACTAAAATAAATCTTATTACTGTACATTTACTATTAACACGATTAAAATTATCAAAAACAGACAGCTCAAACCAATTAATATAATGAGTAATTGCCGATTTTGAGTATGGACTTGTTGCCAGATTTGGGAATAGGAAACTTCAGCATTCCCAATTTGGAAGAGGGCAAACTTTTGAAACCACATCGGGAATAATTTATTCAGTAACATTAACGCTATAACTTTACTGAAGAACAGCTTATTACTTGCTCGTTTATTACCGCCAAACCCAATTTCAGATAAACGTGCGATCGCATCTGTATCTGGTTTCCGCATCGCAGTGTAAGAGGGTAAAGCTACAGTCAAATCTCCCTGAGCTTGCGCCAAAGTTTCAGCAAAAATTCGGCAGCTTTCCAGTGCTACATTGCACCCTTGCCCCAAGGAAGGCCAAACTGAGTGCGCGGCATCCCCCAGGAGGACAACGCCATCGCTTCCCTCAAACCTACTGCAAATGGTGGTTATCCCCCCATACGCAGCCTTTTGTGCTAGCAAATCTTGAGCAAATCCTGACGGTAAACCTTTCTGGTCTAATTCAGGAAAAATATCAGGAAACTTCTCAGCAAACAAGGCTGCCACAGCTTCTTCTGTTTGAATTTGCTCGTAGTTTACCTCCCCCTCCTCAGGCAAAATCAAAACGCCATTGAGTGATCCATCAGCTTTGGGGGGAGCCAGCAACGTTATGGGTTGAACACCACCCCAGGTGTGAAAACAATCAGCCCAAGTTTCTGTAGCACCTGGTAAATCTTTTGCCAATCCTAACTGACAAATTTTAAACCTCATGTTGTCTCGATTTTGTTGCACTTGAAATTCCTGAATTTGGTCTTCCATTGCAGTCCTAACTGTACTGAAGATCCCATCTGCCCCAATCAGTAAATCAAATTCTTGCTGATGTTCTCCAAACTCTCCTTGGAAGAGCGCAATCCTTTCTTTGAAGTTAACCTGATGTAAGGTTTGCTGAAAGTGATACTGAATTTGTTGAGGAAAGCGATGTTTTCCCTCCTGAATTAAGGATTGAGCCAAGGTGTAACGATCAATCGACACCGAATTGGCAAACCCCTGACTGAAGGTTGCGCCTTTGAGAGTATGCCGCACATTGCCTTTAAGAATTACTCGCTTTTCCGACGGTAGCTCAACTCCAGCTTGTTCTAAGGCTCTCAAACCTCGATCGTTGAGCACAATATTGTATGAACGCCGATAGCCAGAAGATTCAGGTTCAGCCCTTCGTCGTTCATGAACAGAAACTTGCCAGTCCATTTTTGCCAGATATAACGCGACTAGAGTTCCAGTCGGACCTCCCCCTACCACCACGACCCTTCTTTCCTTGTTGGATAGTTGAGTTTGCACGGTTTGAGCCTGTTCCATGGTGAAGTTCAAAATCTGAGCCATTCTTGTAGATTTAGATGCTAACTATAAACAACCTTAGATCGTCTGTATTTTTTGTGTTTATAGTTTGAAAACACCTTTTCCCTAAGCTTTCCCAGCTCCCTCAGCTCCCTCATTGTCCAACTGAACCCATCACCACAGTTCGGGAACCCGTACAAGAGAATTTATTGCCATAGCCTGCTGAGTTTGAGTAAATTAGCACTCAAGAGCCGAGAGTGCTAAATTAGCTCAAAGAAGTAGATAGTGAGGAATTTGTATGGCAGCTGTAACACTGAGTGTAACTGAGGTTAAGCCCTTAGGCGATCGCGTTTTCGTTAAGATCAGCGCTGGTGAAGAGAAAACCGCTGGTGGCATTCTCTTACCCGATACCGCTAAAGAGAAGCCCCAAATTGGCGAAATTGTTAATGTTGGTCCTGGCAAGCGCAAAGATGATGGCTCTTATGTCGCCATAGAAGTCAAAGTTGGTGACAAGGTTCTTTACTCCAAGTACGCCGGTACTGATATCAAGCTCGGCTCAGAAGAGTATGTTCTGCTCTCCGAAAAGGACATCCTGGCAGTGGTTAGCTAGTGCTTGAAGGCAAACAACAAATAACCAACAACTAACAACCAAAAACGGACAAATCTATGGCTAAGCGTATTATTTACGAAGAAAATGCTCGCAGAGCTCTGGAAAAGGGCATGGATATCCTCGCAGAATCCGTAGCAGTTACCCTTGGACCTAAAGGTCGTAACGTGGTTCTGGAGAAAAAGTTTGGAGCACCTCAAATCGTTAATGACGGTGTAACTATTGCCAAAGAGATTGAACTTGAAGACCACGTTGAGAATACTGGCGTCTCTTTGATTAGGCAAGCAGCTTCTAAGACCAATGATGCGGCTGGTGATGGAACCACCACAGCAACTGTGTTGGCTCATGCCATGGTCAAAGAAGGTTTGCGCAATGTAGCTGCTGGAGCCAATGCCATTGCCCTCAAGCGCGGCATCGATAAAGCTACCAACTTTTTGGTCGAAAAGATTGCCGAACATGCTCGCCAGATTGAAGATTCTAAAGCCATTGCTCAAGTCGGTGCTATTTCTGCCGGTAATGACGAGGAAGTCGGTCAGATGATTGCTGATGCGATGGACAAGGTGGGCAAAGAAGGGGTAATTTCCCTCGAAGAAGGGAAGTCAATGACCACTGAACTGGAAATCACAGAAGGGATGCGCTTTGACAAAGGCTACATCTCTCCCTACTTCGCCACTGACACGGAGCGGATGGAAGCAGTTCTAGATGAGCCTTATATCCTGATCACCGATAAGAAAATCACTCTGGTACAAGACTTAGTACCAGTGCTCGAGCAAGTTGCTCGTTCTGGCAAACCCCTGGTTATTATTGCTGAAGATATTGAGAAAGAAGCCCTGGCAACCCTAGTAGTCAATCGCCTACGGGGTGTACTCAACGTAGCAGCAATTAAAGCTCCTGGCTTTGGCGATCGCCGTAAGGCTATGCTGGAAGACATTGCTGTCCTCACTGGTGGTCAAGTGATTACTGAAGACGCAGGTCTGAAGTTAGAAAATGCCAAGTTGGAAATGCTCGGCAAAGCCCGTCGCCTCACCATCACCAAGGACAACACTACCATTGTTGCCGAAGGTAATGAAGCGGATGTCAAGAGTCGTTGTGACCTTATTCGCCGTCAGATTGATGAAAGCGATTCTTCCTACGACAAGGAAAAACTGCAAGAGCGTCTGGCCAAACTTGCTGGTGGCGTTGCTGTAGTCAAAGTAGGTGCGGCTACTGAAACCGAAATGAAAGACCGCAAGCTACGCTTAGAAGATGCTATCAACGCGACTAAGGCAGCTGTAGAGGAAGGAATTGTTCCTGGTGGTGGTACTACCCTTGCTCACCTAGCTCCTCATCTAGATACCTTCGCCGGGGAAAAACTAAGTGGTGAAGAACTTCTAGGGGCTCAGATTGTTTCCCGTGCTCTGGCATCTCCCCTAAAGCGAATTGCTGAGAACTCTGGTCAAAATGGTGCTGTGATTGCTGAGCGAGTCAAGGAAAAGCAATTCGATATTGGCTTCAACGCAGCAATCAACGAGTTCGTCGATATGTTTGATGCTGGTATCGTTGATCCAGCTAAAGTAACTCGTTCTGCTCTGCAAAATGCAGCTTCCATCGCTGGTATGGTCCTAACCACTGAGTGCATTGTGGTTGAAAAACCTGAGCCGAAGGATGGTGCTGCTGGTGCTGGTATGGGTGGCGACTTCGACTACTAATTAGTTATTAGTCATTGGTCATTTGACCCCAACCCAAAAATTTAGCTCGCATTTGTGCTTATCTTAGTGCCATTCTGCTAAGCCGCCCTAAAGGCGGCTTTTGTCCTATTTTTTCCTATATTTAATCAAATGGTGGTATCAGTTGGTGTACTCATTGACTTACGCTTAAGGTCAGAAGCTGGGGGTCATGTGAAATGCTGGGAGCGATTTGCCGAAGCAGCGATCGGTCTAGAAGACGAGGTAGATTTGACCTTACACTTTCTAGGGGAGCAGGAAGAGGAAATCATAATAGCAAAGAATGTACGTTACATCCGGCATCGAGCTCGCTTTGGCACGGATCGCCTTCCTTTTCTCAAGGATGTGGCAGATCAAACGGATCTGGCTAACCTCAACCCTAAGTTGTACCCCTACCTAGCGAAGCATGACGTACTCCATACCACCCATCAGCTTTTTACCTTTGGCAAAACAGCTCTGAAGTTTGCCCACCAGAATCACAAGCCTCTAGTAGCTTCAATTCATACAGATGTGCCCAGATACACGGAGATCTACACGCGGCAGGTATTACAAAAATTTGTGGGCAAGGGGTTAGTGTATCAACTTTTAGCAGAAACCTTCAAGATTCCCCAGCAGCGCCGTCAAGCCATGGAGCAACAACTCAAGAGCTACTGGCATCACACCCAGCATGTTTGGGCTTCCCAGCCGGAGGATTATGACCAGGTTGCCCAGATTATTGGCACAGAGCGAGTTTCCCTGTTACCAAGAGGGATTGATAAAATGTGGTTTCATCCTGACAAAAGCGATCGTCAGCAACTGCAACAAACTTATGGGGTGCCTAGAGATGTACCTCTGGTGTTGTTTGTGGGACGGTTGAACCCTTGTAAGAATGTCATGGTGGTTGCTGAGGCACTGAGAAATTTACTCATTCAAGGTATTGAGGTTCACGGTTTGTTTGTTGGACAAGGACCAAACCAGTCAGAAATCCAGACTATGCTGGGTTCAGCAGCAACTTTCACCGGATGGTTACCCTACCCTGAGTTGGCTTCAATTTATTCGAGTGCAGATCTGTTTGTGTTCCCCTCTGAAACTGAAACCTACGGTAATGTGGTGGTGGAAGCCAAAGCCTGTGGTTTGCCTGTGGTAGTCTCATCCCAGGGAGGAGCTGCTCAGCTTATCCAGAGGGAAGGAGAAGACGGTATCCATGTGCAGGGTAATGATCCTCAGGAATGGGCTAAGGCTATTGCCCCTCTATTGAAAGATACCAGCAAGCTTAAGAGCATGGGACAGGCTGCTCGTCGCCACATTGAGACAACTTGGCCTTCCTGGCAGGAGGTACTAGTACAAGAGCTGTTACCTGTTTGGCAAGCTGTTGCTAAAGATTCTGGAGTGCTCATAAAGGGGTTTGGAAAGGCGGATTTGGTATAAACTTATCAGTGTTCCTCCAACCAACTTGACAAATCCTGTAAATTATTGAAATCTAAAAAATCTTCTCCTAAACTTTCCACATCTTCAATGGATAAACCTTCAACTTGGCTACTTATTGCGACTGGAATTTCTCCAAAGCGCTTTTTGAGTTGACGTTTAACTAGAGCAAGCGCTTCAGTTAGTCGTCCTTCTTTCTTTCCTTCTTTTTTACCTTCTTTCTTTCCTTCTTCTTTACCTTCTTCTTTTGCATAAGTGATCCGCCCTTTCTCATCTTGCAACATCATTCCTCGGCGATCAACCATTTCTAACTCTTCTACTGTCATTTTGGCTTGGTTAGCAAGATTTAAGGCTAGCTCTATCTCAGACACCTTCCTTAAACTCTCAGGAATCCGATCTAAACTGGCGGCTTCTTTGAGAAAATAAATCCACTTATCTGTCAAACTCTTTGACTCTGAGAGGGTTTTGTTAAATTTCGGTAGTTCTACAAAAATCAACTGTAATTCTTCATCGAGAAATTTAAATTTTTTCTTTTTTTCCTGAAATACAAATTGACTGATTACCTCTTTCGTATTTTTCAAGAGAATAAAATCTGTGATCGTCACTGCGATAGTTGGATTGAGAAGTGGGTAATTCTCTCCTTTGACTAACTGGTTAGAATAAGCTTTTGCCAAATTGTAAGCCACTCGTTTATTAAAAGCAGTCATCGATGCTATTTGCATTTCAATGATGACAATAGACCCATCAGCTAAAACAGCTTTTACGTCCAAATAAGTATCTTTTAAGGTCATCACCTGACCAGGATTATAAGGATTGACAATAGTTAAAGATTGAATAACTTGATTGCCCTCATAAATGATCGCATTGAGGAAGCTGATTAGGATATCTTTGCTTTGTTTAGAACCAAATATTTTTTTAAAGGCATAATCGACCTTGGGGCTGATAAATCTCATTGTTTTCTCCCTTTTTGGCCTGAAATTATAGGGACAAGATGTAGGGGTGAATGGTTTACCTCTATATCTTATCGATTGTAACCCGGATATTGATAATTTAATTTGTATATTCTAAAAACAAGACAAGAGCACTTAATCCTTCTTCCCATCTCCCTTGTCAGTCAATACTCAGTAGAGAGAAAATTTTTTGATGCTCCTTCCTCCGAAGGTATTAGGTATTAAATGCATAGTTGACTGGCTAGTAGGAGAGACACAGAGTTAGCCTGGATAAGTGCAACTTAGTCTCGAACCTGACGACATAGCTAGGAGAATTAATCAATGAGGCGTTCATTTCGTCGAAGCTGCGCCTATATCGGATTATGTATCGGCACTTGCTTGCTGATTGTGCTCAGTAGCCTGCAATTTAATATCACACCCAGTACAGCACAATCTCAACTAACTGATAATTTACCACCTGTAGAGATTAGCCAAGGATGGCAATACCATTGGGGAGACTTGCCGCTGAATGAGTCTGGTATTCCAACTTCGACTCAACAGGAGATTGAGCGTCTTGATTGGCAAGCATTTGAAATTCCCGCTGAGCTGAAGAAGCCAGGGAAAGAGGAATTTATTTGGTTGCGTGTCCCTTTACCGGAAGGACAATGGCAGTCTCCTAGTCTTTATTTAAAGGCAGTGCCCCATTTAGTAACAGCTTATCTTGATAATCAGCCTATTTATCAACATTTTCCTCTCAATTCATCCGGCACAGCTGAGTTAAATTTTGATGATTATCAATTGCCCTTAGTTTTTTTGCCGCCAGATTTTTCCGGTAAAACTCTGTTATTTAGAGTTTATGCTGGCTCCAATGCTTCTATTGATATTGGCTTGTTTGAACGAGTTATGGTTGGTTCCCAAGCTGCTTTAATCAAAATGATGCTCTTTCAAGAAATTGATTCTTTTGTAGGAATTTTGGTTGCTGGTTTGGGGATAATTTCCATATTTTTAGGCATCAAAAGGCAGAGTAAAAAAAATTATTTTGCTTTTAGCTCTTTAGTAATCTGTGTTGGCATCCATCAGGCTCTATATTCTGATTTTATGGCTTTATTATTAGGTCGGGAATTTTGTAATTTTATTGTCAATATATCATTTTATCTTATACCTATTACTGCTTATATCTTTTTTGAGAAAATGTTTGGTGCGGGATATAAGTCAATTATCAGACGTTTATGGCAAATTCAACTGTCTTATGTCGTAATTGCAATAACATTAGTGTCCACACAAATTATTTCTTGGAATCAAACTCTATATGTAGCTCCCTTATTATTCTTGCCAAGTGACTTAATTTTATTTGCAACAGCTTTTAAAATGTCCAAGAAAGGTAATCGTGATACCCGGTTATTTGTGATCGGATTTATTATCATGAATTTGTGTGCTTTTCACGATACTTTTAATTATCTTTTTAGATCTCCTTTAGATTGGTATCGTGAACTTTATCCTCCGGGAAGCTTTATTTTCATCTTTATTCTATTATCTATTCTAGAGCGGCGATTTACTGAAACTAAGATACTCGAAGCACAAAATAGTAGCTTGCAAAAGATGGATAAGCTCAAGGATGAGTTTTTAGCTAATACTTCCCATGAGCTACGTACCCCTCTCAATGGTATTATCGGTATTGCAGAGTCTCTAATTGATGGCGCTACAGGGACATTACCACAGCCAACAGTTGATAATCTTTCCCTTATCGTTGCTAGTGGCAGAAGACTGACTCAACTCGTTAATGACCTCTTGGATTTTTCTAAACTCAGACATCATAATATCTCTCTGCAAATTAAACCAGTAGGAATACGAGAGATGACTAATGTGGTGTTGACTCTTGCTCAACCTTTGATTGGAAAGAAAAATTTGCAGCTAGTCAATTCTATCGGCGCGGATATACCACTGGTTGCAGCTGATGAAAATCGGGTGCAACAAATTCTCTATAATTTGGTAGGTAATGGCATTAAGTTCACAGAAGCTGGCGTAGTTGAAGTATCAGCTCAACAGTTAACCGTTAATGGTGAACAGTTGCCAAGGTTAGCGATTACCGTTTCTGATACGGGAATTGGTATTCCGGAGGATAAATTAGACCGTATTTTTGAATCTTTTGAACAAGCTGATGGTTCAATTTCTCGAGAGTATGGTGGAACTGGTTTGGGTTTGGCAGTTACTAGACAGTTAGTGCAGCTGCATGGAGGGGAAGTTAAGGTAGAGTCTGAACTAGGGAAGGGTTCAAAGTTTACTTTTACTCTGCCAGTCTCTCAAGAAGGGAGGAGAGAAGTAGAAACCGAGAAAGGGAAAGAGGAAGGTCAAATGATCGTAACTTCTGAGCCTACCTTAGTAATTAATAACCAACAACCAATAACCAACAACCAACAACCAACGACTAACCAGTTTAATATTCTGATTGTGGATGATGAACCAGTGAATCGACAAGTACTAGTCAATCATTTATCTCTTCACAATTATGGAATTACTCAGGCAGTGAATGGTCAAGAAGCACTGGCGTTAATTGAAGATGGTTTGCAACCAGATTTAGTGTTACTGGATGTGATGATGCCGAAAATGACTGGTTATGAGGTTTGTCAAGCACTCCGTAAGAAATTTCCAGCTACGGAATTGCCAGTAGTGTTGTTAACTGCGAAAAATCAAGTATCAGATTTAGTGGAAGGATTTAGTGCTGGTGCTAATGATTATTTGACAAAGCCAGTATCGAAGAACGAGCTGTTGGCACGTATGCGCATCCACATTCAGTTATCTAAAATAAACCTTGCTTATAGTCGCTTTGTTCCTCACGAGTTTCTAACATTTATGGAGAGGGACAGTATTGTGGATGTGCAGTTAGGGGACCAAGTTCAGCAAGAAATGACGGTGCTATTTTCTGATATTCGCTCTTTTACTACACTATCAGAAAGTATGTCTCCTAAAGAGAATTTTGATTTTCTCAACCAATACTTAAAAAGGGTAGGACCAGTAATTCGCAATCACCAAGGTTTTATTGATAAATACATTGGTGATGCAGTGATGGCGCTGTTTCCTCAGACGGCTGATGACGCTATCCAGGCAGCGATTGAGATGCAAAAGCAAGTTTCCCTGTTTAATGTAGAGCGCCAAGCGCAAGGCTACTCCTCAATTGCCATTGGTGTTGGCTTGCATACTGGTAGTTTAATGGTGGGTACGATTGGGGAGGAACAGCGGATGGAAAGCACGGTAATTGCTGATGCAGTGAATCTTGCCTCCCGCCTAGAAGGTTTGACGAAGGTATATGGAACTGGCATTCTGGTTAGCGAACAAACTCTCTCTAGGTTGCAGGAACCAGAAAAATACAGCCATCGGTTTTTGGGTAGAGTCACGGTGAAGGGAAAAACGGTTCCAGTGGCAGTATTTGAAATCTATGAGGGAGATACGGATGAGCTCAAGGAGTTTAAGAGGCAAACTAGGAAAAAATTTGAACGAGGAGTAGAACTATTTGAACAGGGAGAATATACCGAGGCTCAGCTAGTGTTTGAGGCGCTATGGCAACAGAATAAGCACGATCAATCAGCCAAACTTTATATTGAGCGATCGCGACAATGTTTTTTAAGCCAAAAGTAAAGTTGAAAGTCTTGATGTTGAAGTAATAAAAGTTTCTGTCTCAGTCTAAAATGTGGTATTCTAATAATAACCTATGACTAATAGAGGTATGTAACAGAGTTTGCATCAACGTAAAAGACTAATCACTTTTTACTTGATTCTAGTTCTCATTACTGCATTTTTGCTTTTCCTGCGAAATCCAGTTCCTTTTGTCAGGGAGGATCTTTGGGGAGAAGATGGAAGGGACTATATTGCAGGTATTATCAACTATGGGTTCTGGAAAGCATTGTATTTAAATTTTTTTAAAAAAGGATACCTTCAATTTTTTAAATATTTAATTGCTGCTTTCTGTCTAGGAATTAATCAAATTATTTTTCAGGAAAGAATTATTTTTATTCCTCAAGTAATTGCCATTACATCTTACTTAACATATGCAGCAGTTTTTTGTCTCCCCATTCTGCTTTTTCATTCTAAAATAAAAATTAAATACCTAGTCGCAATTGCAATCGGCAGTTGCTTTATTGATACAGGTCCTCTGGATAATTTTCTTGTTTTTGGTAGAATTTTAAATATAGGGTTTCTGTCTATACATTTGTGCTTTTTACTGATTTTATATCGTATACTATTTATTAGTAAAATCAAAAATTCGCTTCTATATTTGATTGACTTAATCATTTTTTTCTGTATATTAACACAACCTATTAATGTTTTATTGCTGGCATTTATTTATCTAGATATCTTAATCAAACAGGTTATATCTCTATTAACTAATAAAACTAACTTAGTAGGCATAACTAAAATATTTAATCGGCAATCAATAAGTTTATTTATGTTAGGTATTTTTACTATCATTTATTTTCTAATTATCTTGGCTAGTGATCTAGAGTTAGAGAGTTATGCTAAAACTTATGGTAATTCTGAAAATGAATGGTATAATCATAAGTTTTATTTTGGAAAATTTTGGTTTAATCAAATTTTTGCCCTTAGCTATGACAAGTTATCAGATTTTTTAGTACTCCTATTGCTTGCCGTCTTGGTATTATTTACCTTGATGCTTAAGAATAAGCTATTTGTATATTGTTTATATTCTCTGGTAGCTGTCTCTGGGATAACTCTTTACTGGAGACCAGGTTTATTAGTGGTAATGAAATATGTTGATCATTTAAAAAATACTGTTTACACAATGCCCTCAAATTTAATATTCATATTTATGAGTTTTATGATGTTAGCTTGTTTTATGGAAAGATTTAACGACCTTAGAATAAGTACCCTCAAGCTCGATAATATTTTCCTTTGCTCTCTACTAGGCTTATATCTAGCAACAGGTTTACATACCATTACAACTGCTGATTTTCAACCAACTATTTCCTTGAAACAGGGTTTATGTTTGGCTAAAGCTTCTTATTCTCAACGCAAAAATGGTTTAGTTAAAGTACCTAGTAATCCTGAATCTATGGATATGTGGCTACCAGAGAAACTTGTTGAATGCCAAGTCAACCATATATGACGCAGAGACAGAGGGTAGGATAGTACAATAGTATGGGGTACTTCGGGGGTGAGCGAAAAAAAGGGTGGGGAGTGTGGGGAGTGTGGGAGGTGTGGGGAGATAGAGATACAAAGGAGAACTAATAATTTGAGAGGATACAAAGCTCGAAAATCCCAACCAAAATTTCGCTCACCCGGTACTTCCGTTAAATAATAAGCGTCTGACAACGCAGGGAATAGATTAACAACACTGCGTCGAAAAATAAAACCATATATTAGATTATACCCTATACAGGGTAAGGAGTTCAGGTTCTTTTTCGAGAAGTTTTTTACAGACTCTTTATCCAATTTCATCAAACTTTTATACAAATTTGTCGTTAGATCACTTTTAATAAGTGATAGAGATCGCAAATGGTAGTGAGCAATGGCTGAAGTATTAGTAGTAGACGATGATCAGACTCAACAACTAATAGTCTCGAAAATCCTTAAAAGGATGGGATTAAAAGCAATTTTTGCTAGCGATGGTGTCGAAGCTCTAGAACAGGTTCAGAAAAACCACCCTAAATTAGTAATTCTCGATATCTTTATGCCTCGCATGAATGGTACTGAAGTTTGTAAACGCCTCAAAAAGGATGAACACACTCAGAAGCTGCCGGTGGTTATGTACTCTGCACAAGAAAGAGAATTTAGTTCCTCTTGGAGAATTGTGGGAGATGCTGATGCCTACCTCTCTAAGGTTTGCCATCCTCAAGTTCTAATCGATACCATCAATAATCTTTTGGTTTCTGATTCTAGGATGCCTGCTTTAGGGTAAGGATTTTTCTTTATTCAGCAATTCTAAATTACGCCTAATGTGAAATAGACAAAAGAAAAAGGAGGCTTGAAGATGTTCATGTCGCTCACCATCATCTACCCCCTATGAATAGCCCTCTTTTGTCACTCTAGGCAGAGGAAAAGTATAAATCCCCTGCTCTAATTGAGGAATAGAAAAGACTTTTAGCTAAACACAACACTGCTGACATCAAAGTTGGTAACTCCTTCCAATGTAGCTAGTTGTGTACCATTAAAAGAGAGTTCCCCTGTACCAGAATCAAAATTGAGTTCACTGTGAATTGAGATGCCATGTAAAAAACCTGTCATATCGATTTCAATGATGTCACCTTCACTGGCATTAAAGTCTGTGATGATATCACCGCCGGAATTTGTCCAAACTAAAGAATAATTCAACCCTGAAAAAGAAAGATCCAATCCAAAAGACAGCTCAAAAGTGTCAGCTCCTGCACCTCCAGTGAGCCAATCATCACCATTGCCACCAACTAAAACATCGCTACTATCGCCACCAACTAAAACATCGCTATTATCGCCACCGTTAAGGGTTGCTCCGCTACCAAAGTTAATTAGTGTATCATCGCCATTTCCCCCTTCGAGGAGATTATTGCCATTGCCGATATTGATGAGAATATCATCGCCATTTCCCCCTTGGAGTAGATTATCTCCAGTCCCCACATTAAAGAGAATATCATTGTCATTTCCCCCGACAATGGTGCTATTGCCAGTGCCTAAATTAGTGATCAAGTCATCACCGTCTCCTGCTTGAAGAGAGTTGTTACCACTGCCAATGTTAAAGAGAAAATCATTGCCACCGTTGCCTTGGAGAGTAAAATTGTCCTGATCAATATTGATGAGGACATCCCCTTCACTTCCACCCGTCAAGCTAGTGAGATCTCCGTTGATGTTAGTTAATATTTCCCCTGTCGTGCCAAACAGATAACCAAGGGCAGTGTTAGCAAAATCGGAAACAACATTCGTAACATCTGTGATTGCCTGATCTCCAATTCCAGCCTGTTCAAGAGAAGCAAGAATGGTGTCTAGATCACTGCCGAGCAGCTCGTTAAGTAGTCCTTCTCCATCTAGATTAGAAAAAGAGTTATAAACATCAAATAAATCGTCGGCAGCCAGAGAATCACTAACTAAATCTTCGATGGTGGTGGTAAAAGTATCAGTAGTCATAAAACGCCTCAAAACAAATAGACTATTTCTGTGAACTTGAATAGTAGAAATACTCAGCAAGTGTGAATGAATTCTTGCAGCTTCATGTCTGCGTTGTTCAAATGAAACTTGCTTACCCTTTGTTCTGATATCCGGTAGATTCAGAAAAATTTCGCCGCTTTTTTCTGTTTTTACAAAACTTTACAGAAGGTGAATTTCTTTTTTAGTCCTGCGAAATTTTTCTATTTTTGCCTGATGACAGGGTGAGGAGTCAGAAGAATAACGCCATTTGAGAATAATCCATACGTGAATGAAGAATGAAGAATCACTTACTCATTCTTAATTCTTAATTCTTAATTCTTCATTCATTATTTATTTTGCTCACTCTACAAGATTTACGATAGCGAAGCGCTGCTGCAAGTAGATCGCACCTTGAGCTGAGAAAAAATGCGGTAGGGATTGCCCTCAAAATTTGTCCCAATCTCTGGCTGCGCTTCTGACATATTGACTAAGTTGTATTGCACATCTTCAGCATAGACACTTAGAGTCACTTGCAGCACTTCTAAAAAGTTAATTAACCACTGACAATCTGCTGCTGATTGGCTTTGATAATGTTCAATTAATTGGGCAAGACAGCATTCGAGATGAGTGCGACTGCGTGGACAAAGTAGTACAAGTTTGAGCAGCATGATTGCTAAAGTTAAATCTTTGCCTTGAGTTATTAATAACATAAACAACGAAGAAGGATTTGCCTGATTAACTGTAGTTAAGTACTCGATTAACCGATTACAAGTTCTCAGTAGTAGGTGATTATTCCAATATCCCTCATCGTAGCTCTCGTAGAGCTTTTCTAGTTGTTGAGACAGTTGTTTTTTGATTGTCTGGTCTAAATCTTGGTCATCCAGGGAATAAAACAAATAGTTGAGGAGATTGTACTTAAAATTTTTATAGCAAATCCCCTGAGCTTGCTTGAGAAAGATCCGAGCTAAGTTGGTATAGTTAAAAGCGCCACGTTTTTGTAAAATTCTCTTAATCAGATGCAAAACTTTATGACCGATCTTTGTCGGGTTAGGCGAGTTACCTTGTTGCTTATCAGTTACAGTTGAACGAGCTGTATACATGGCTAGTTGCAACTCGAATTGTTTTTTAAGTACCAGAGAGCGAGTTTTGGCAATTGTTTTCTGCTTGACTGATTGTCTTTGATCCACTGATTGATAAACCAGCGAGTAATAATTGTAGTGCTGACTCCAGTTTCTTGATTGATGATCATTAGTTCTTAAAGCCAAAGTTACCAGTTCTTGGTAATCCTGGCTAGCCATAAACTTACTACGCCATAACTTCAAAATATCCAGCTGGCTAGGGGCATCTTGCTGATTGTCCAAATTGGTTGAAATTAGGTGAACTAATTCTTGTATATACTGTAGCTGTCTGACTAGATTCCAGTTGTTGATGAGAATATAGATTGACCGCTTAAAAGTGTTAATGAAGGTTTCCTCAGAACCAGAAGTAGCAATCTGTGCTAGCGCCTGGTGAGGGGTGAGCGAAATTTTGGGTGGCATTTCCATTCTCCGCGTCTGGTGCGTCTCGCGTCTCCGTGTCTGCTGGCTCTTTTCCCCAACCTTTTTTTCGTTCACCCCCTGGTGAGGCTCGGAGTTGACGAGTTCAGTTGGCTCAATAAATAAATGCTTAAATCGTCGTAAAGCTCTCTCAGGTGAGAATTGTTGGACTTGCTGAACAACGAATCTACAGATGGTTTCTGATGCTTGTGAGAGACAAAGATTCTGCTCAAACTTGCTTGACTTTACACAGTTTGAAGTAGATGCCATAAATCAAAATTCTCCTATGGTTGTCGTCTTCTCACACACCCCACACTTCCCATCAGTTCAAGGCAGGAGCCTTAAAAAGTGCGGTATTCAGATCCGGTGGGTAGCAAAGGAATTTGTTTACCCTCTGTTCTGATATCAGTAAATTCACCAGAATTTCGCCACTTTTTTTTTTACTTTACAGAAAGTGAAAAAATTGTTGGAGTTCTGCGAAATTTCTCTATTTTTGCCTGATGACAAAGTTTTGCCTAAACTTGCTCTTCATCAGTTTCTTGTGGGATGGGTGTTTCCGTCAGGAAGAAGTAATGAGCGCCTGACAGCGAATTCAAAATTCAAAATTGATGGAATCGTCGAAAAAGAAGATGAGAAACAAGTCAGCTTTCCTTGGAGCTTTCTGCCTTCTGTCTTCTGCCTTCTGCCTTTTGCCTTGTTTCTTGAAAGGAGTGCGATCGCTATTGTAAGTTGTGTTGCACAAGTTCAACCCAACACAGTACGAACACTTAGAGATGTTGGTAAAGATGGTTTTGATTCTGTACTGGAGAAACTCCGACAATGCATTATTAAAGAGTCATAACTCACCTGCCAACTCCAGAGCACGAGTTCGCAATTGAAAGGATATCCTAAAGTCAACTTCCTCCAATGCATCCAAAATTGGCTTAAGCATTGGGATGATACTCCGCTTCTTTGCTTTGAGCAGCATTCCAACTGTTCCTGTGACTTGAAGATTAAGCTGCTTGGCGATCCGACGAGCCTTCTTGTCGTCCAACAGCACAGGAAAGTTTTCTGTTTCCAGAGCTAGGGCGATAGCTTCTGACTCACCAGCACCTACCTGAGTCCTGAGGGTATCAACAAGTACCCGATTGTTAACTATTTGTACTAAAAGCCAGTCAGTCGTGAAGCCAATTTCAATCATAACTGCTTCCGGAATCCAAATGGTTGGATAGACCTTTGGCAGAATATCTAAGCGCTTGATACGCTCTAAAGCAATTAGGCAGGCACTATTACTGACGATACACTCCGCACTCAAAGATTCATCTCCTGTTCCAAGTCTTCTGGGGGATAGTCAAAGACAGGAATACCAACCTTACCAAGCAGTTCCATGAAGGTAGGTTTTGAGTATTCAGATAGCTCAGCCGCCTGTCCGAGGGAAAGCCTACCAATCTCGAAAAGCTTGGCTGCAAGTAGAAACTTCGCCTCCTGGAGTGTTATGTCTATGGGAAGTTCAATCGTAAGTTGATTTGGCATATAGGTGATTACTGCTTAAGTAGGTTATTAGCCATTGATTTAATCCGGTCTTTGAATAATTCTTACTGTTGCATAGTTTAGCCACCAATTAAAGCAATCGCCTACGGCAACACTCAGAACTCCGGCGTCTGACATCGCTTTTTTTACCGCTTCCATATCATCATCAAGGTAAAAAAATTTTTGGAGTTCTGCGAAATTTTTCGATTTTTGCCTGATGACAGGGTGAGGAGGCAGATTTATATCATTTCTACTTGAATACCCATAATTAGGATTGATGCTCCAGACATGGGGAGTGTGGGGAGTGTGAAAAAGAGAAGCGTAAGCTACTCTAGTGCAGACAAACACCGGAGCTGTTGATAATAAACAAAAGTCGGGTAATTCCATGTATCAGGAAATAGAAACACAACTTAGTCAGCTTGTCACCCAAGCCTGTCAGCATCCCCATGGTAGTCTCCAGCGACGTCAAGGCTTGACTCAACTGATTCAAGCCATCATTAAATCTGGTAAACTCTGGTGGGAAAATACACCTTATTATGAAGAGGCACTACAACAGACATGGCTGTATATGTGCCGGAATATTTGCGAGGCGAATACAGGCAGACAGTATGATCCCAGCAGAAGCAGTGTTACCACTTGGTTAGATCGATATCTGAAGCGACGACTGCAAGATTTTCGCATTGAGGAGCAACAGCAGAAAAATCGCTATGTTGCTCCAGGTGGAGATGACAAGATTAATCCGATAGATAATGTGCCTGCTCCCCAGAGCATTCCTATTCTGGAGGAAACCAGACATTGGGCTGAAAGTGACTCAGACGGGGAATTACGCAGCACTCATATTAAAGGACGTCCAGAGCTCAATTGCCAAATGTTGATTCTACGTCGCTTACCACCGCAGACAGGTTGGCAAGAACTCGCAGTTGAATTTGACTGTCCCTATCAAACCCTAGCCAACTTCTATAAACGGCAATGCCGACCCCGTTTGCGAAAATTTGGCGAATCTCAAGGATATCTGTAATAGGAATTAAGAATTAATTTTCTAAATTCTGCATTCTAAATTCTACATTCTACATTCATAAAAGACCATGAATAAAGAACCGTCTTTACCAATGCCTCTTACCCAAAAGGCAATCCAAACGGCACAACAGTTTGCGGCAGAGCAACCTTATCCCCAAGAGGCAAAGCAAATTTATCTGAATACTCTGGCAGTATTGGCAGTGCATGACTACTTGCAGCTCATGGAAATTGAGACTGAGTTAACACAGAGTGATAGCTGGAACCCAGTTGTCCGGATGTGCGAGGATGTAGCTGATTTGATGGTGGAAGGGTTGGGGAAATTAGAATGTCGTCCAGTCAGAGCTTCTCAGACAGCAGTTTTAATTCCACCAGAAGCCTTGGATGAGCGCATCGGCTATATTGTAGTGGAGATTGATGAGAGCAACAAACAAGCAACCCTGTTGGGATTTAGTCAAACTGCCCAGGCGGGTGAGTTAGCTTTGAACCAGTTGCGATCGCTTTATGAGTTATTGGCACATCTTGACTATCTTGCCCAATCCCGTGTGAATCTGAGTCAGTGGTTGGTGAATGCTGATAGTACAACGGCTTGGCAGGGAGTGGAATCCCCTGTAGAAACAGAGCCGGTGACGCCAGCTGCTACTAACAGTAGTGAACCTAAGTTGAATTTAGGTCAAAGGTTTGAGAATATCCTGAACCAAGGTTGGCAAACTATGGAAGAACTGTTTGCCTCTTTTGACAACAGAGAACTACAACTGCAATTCCGAGGCAGTTTACCTCTTCAGCAGCCAACATTGACTTTCCCCCAAGCAGGCATTAATTTGTTTCCCAATGCTGATGTTATGCGAGCCAAACTGGTGGATTTGGGGATACAACTGGGCAATAAACCTATCACTCTCGTCATGGCTCTGAGGCAAGAGGCGGATCAAAAAATAAGTATCCTCGTGCAGGTGCATCCAGCTGTCGGTGATAGATATGTGCCCTCCCAGCTCAAATTAGCTTTACTTTCTGAATCAGGGGAAACTCTCCAAGAAATTGAGTCGAGAGGTTTCGACATTTGGATACAATTGAAACAGTTTCGAGTCTACCCTGGAACTAACTTCAGTATCCAAATTGCTCTTGAGGGTGTCAGCATCACAGAAGCTTTTACCATCTGAATTGTTGACCAAGATTTAGCCATGAGTGAGTTAGTTATCTTAAGTCTGGGACCTGGAAATTTCGATGAAGGCTTTCCTGCAGTTACGGCAAGGCTAGGAAAACCAGGCAATCTCTCAATGCAATTTACTGGCAGTTTGCCCCCAGCGCCGGAAATTCCTCGACTTTACAGGAATTGGCAGCTGCTGTATCAAGCTCTGTGCCAATCCAGCCGAGGTTCTCCCCCCATCGAAATTGCCGAAGTTGGTGTGACTCATATTTCTGAGGGCGTCTTCCAAGATGTCTGTCGGTGTTTAGAAAACAGCATTAATTCCTGGCTGGGCTCGGAAGAATTCCGCAAGATTGAGTTGCAACTGAGAACCCAATTAAAAGCATCTGAGTCAGTGCGGGTGGTGATTGAAAGTGATGATGAATTTATCTGGCGCTTGCCCTGGCAGTTGTGGAGTTTTTTTCAAGATTACCGTCAGGCGGAAGTTTCCTTAAGTAGTCCAGAGTATCCACCACCGCCTCCAATATTAACAAAAACTGCTAAAGCTAAAGTCAAAATTTTAGCTATTCTCGGTAGTAGTGAAGGCATTAATCTTCAGAAAGACCAGGATTTGCTCAAACAATTACCTGGTGTAGAACTGAAATTTTTAGTAGAGCCAGAACGACAAGAACTCAATGACCAACTTTGGGAACAAGGCTGGGATTTGTTATTTTTTGCAGGACACGGTTGTAGTGAAAATAATGCCACAACTGGGCGGCTTTTCATCAATCAAAATCCGATTAACAATAGTCTGACTATTGAAGAGTTGCGGGAAGCTCTCAGCAGAGCGATTCACAAAGGATTGCAGCTGGCGATTTTTAACTCCTGTGATGGCTTGGGCTTGGCAAGACAATTGGCAGCTGCCAAGATACCCCTGCCAACCATGATTGTCATGCGGGAACCAGTCGTCGATCAAGTTGCCCAAGAGTTTTTGAAGTATTTTTTGAAATCCTTTGCCTTTAAAGAGCCTTTCCATCTGGCAGTACGACAGACAAGGGAACAACTCAAAGGTATGGAGGATAGATTTCCTAGTGCAAGTTGGTTACCTGTGATTTGCCAGCATCCGGCGGTTGTGCCACCGACTTTATCCTATGCTGCCACACCTGCCCCTAGGAAGTGGCTAGTTTTCGCAGCCATGTTCTTAGTCGGTTGCCTCAGTAGCTACTTTTTGGCAGGATCTCAACTTGCAGTTTTTGCCAATCAACTGGGCATTAAAAACCACCGTGAAGGTAAACTATTGCTAGCGAAACAATACTACCACCTAGCAACCTTCCTTGATTGGAAATATGCCCAACCTCATTACAATTTGGGTTGGCTTTGTGAGGAAAGCTTTGATGACAAAGCCTGTTCAATTCAAGCATACAAAAATGCCGCCCTGCGTGGACTGCCAGAAGCTTTTGCCGAACTGGCTCGTTTACAAATTAAGGATAATAATACTGAAGCTGCTCTCAAAGAAAGTTGGGCATGTTTAGAACGAACGAACTATGATGCAGTCAAAGCCGCTTGTCTCAAAAATAGAGGCTGGATTCGCTGGGAACAAAAGCGCTATGATGAGGCAGAAACCGATCTGCGCAAGGCAATTTCTCTCCAACAAAATAGCCCCCACTCCCATTGTCTCTTGGCTCAGGTACTCGAAGCCAAAGGGAGAGAAAAAGAAGCATTCATGGCATGGAAAGACACGATTAAATACTCGGAATATCAAGTTCCTGAACAGGATACATGTATTGCTATGGCAAACCAAAGATTGAGTAATGAGTAATAAGCGCCTAACGGCGAATGAAGAATTAAGAATTAAGAATTAATAATTCATTGATTTAATCGCCGAAAAAGAAAATGAGAAACAAGTCAACTTCCCTTGGCTCCTTCTGCCATCTGCCCTCTGCCATCTGCCTTTTTTCTGGAGAGTAATGGGTGAAGAAGCAATATCCTTTCCTCTTTCCTACTCCTTGTTGCCTGTTGCCTGTTGCCTTTCTTCAGCAAGAGTAAATACTTATAAATTAAGTCTAATGTGAATTAAATTGTACATATTGTAGGGGCGGGTTTAGCGACAATCTAGACCATTTTACCGAATATTCCTATCAAAACCCGCCCAACACCATCCCCAGGTTATCGTTTGGGCAGGTTTTGTATTAAGATTGTCGCCAAATGCTCCCTTGGGTGACCCTAAACCCGCCCCTACGGCAATTAATGTTGTATGTTTTGGGCATCTAATTCACATTATGTGTAAATTAGGAGATTTTAATAATGTTTAGAAAATCTGCTTTTCGCTTATTGTTAACTGGTAGGTTATTTCACCCACGCCACAATAGAGTTGCTCTTTCTATCAGTTTGGGCTTGATATTGGCTACAGTCAGTTCCATGGTACCAGAGGCAGTGGCAGCTTCTAAGAGAGTCTCTAATGGTCAGATTATCCAAATTAATGGTGATGTGCAGCTGAAGCGTTCTCATGGACGTGTCATCAGCCCGAAAGCTGGTACACGGGTTTATCCAGAAGATAAGTTAGTGGCTGCGAATGGGGCGCAAGTCATAGTCCAATGTGCTGATTTAAGTACGTTGTTAGTCGAAGGATCTGGGGAAAATCAATTAAATGGCTGTGCCTCCCCAGAAGAAGCGCAATGTACTCCTGGCACCTATAAGTGTCCTTATCGCAAGCCGATTTCCTTGAATGACAGTTCCATTCCTTACATTATCAGTCCCCGTCGAACCAATCTACTTAACGATAAGCCAACACTGCGTTGGAATTCTGTAGCAGGAGCGACGAGTTATACCGTGAGCATCACAGGTGAAGGAGTAAACTGGAAGACACAAGTGAGCGACACTCAAATAGTCTACCCTGGTGAACAACCCCTGCAACCAGGAGGTTACTATTTGTTGATTGTGACAGCTGATACGGGGGCTTCCTCGATAGATGACAAAAATCAAGGGTTGGGTTTTAGTCTACTGGAAGCAACTCAAGCTCAGCAGGTTCGCTCTCAAGCTCAAGAAATTGCCCAGCAACCCTGGATTGAGCAAGCCAAAACCCTGGCTCTGGTTAATCTTTATCTCGACAATGGGTTAACTTTCGAGGCAGTAGAAATGCTGGAAAATTTGGTCAATAGTGGAGTGGAGACAGCACCGATTTATAACAGTATAGGGAAACTTTATTTAAATTTCTTGGCACTGGTGCCGGAAGCTAAACCCTACTATGCCAAGGCTGTCGAGCTAGCAGACTCTAATGATATCGAAGAGCAAGCAGCGGCACAAGAAGGATTGGGACAAGTCCAAGCAATGTTTGGCAATCAGGATGAAGCCATTCGCTTATTGACTCTGGCGCGGGATGGCTATGAAGTTTTGGGAGATTCGGAACGTGTCAGCAAGTTGGAGAAGCAGTTGAGGGGATTAGGTGGTAGGTAGTAGGTGTTAGGTATTGGTGACCATTTAAGCAAAAGAGCAATTTGTCAAGTACTTTACGGAAATCGCTGTATCATTTACTAGAAGACCGATTCAGTATTCCTATTGACGTCAAAATCGATATCTCAGGGCGCTTGCGTAGCATGGTGCGTAGCAGCATAGCATTCGGACTGAAAAACTAGGGTTTGAGAGGTAAATTATCGCCCAAATGCTCATTGGTTCAACTTAAGCTAGAGATAGCTTAATGCTTGGCTTCTACACCCACCCAGAACTTAAGTTCTGGGCTAATAGCTCAAGTCCACTCAAGTGGACTGAAGATTTTTGAGCCGATTGAGTCATCTTTAGATGACTTGAGCTATTAGCCTGGAGTTTAAACTCCAGGCGGGGCAAGGATTTCACCTTAAGTTGACACCAATGCCGAATGCTTCGCCCCTATATCTAATTCTGGTTAGTGAATCGGTGTTCTAGGTAAACCATTCAGGGATTTTCATTCATGAGCGCTCACGCTTTGATGACTGGGTTTCCCATCTAGTTTGACTGGATACGGAGACGACTAGAGCAGCGCGGCAGAAATAACCCACCAGGAGAGAGAGCGATAGAATCCTTACTCTCTAAGCATTCTTAATTCTTAATTCTTAATTCTTAATTCTTAATTTATTTCCACTCTCCTTGAAGCGTAAAAGCAGCCCAATAATAGGGAGCCTTCCATTGAGTCTCTTGTTGCATTTCCAACTGTGCAGCTCTCAAAGCTGCTGTTGCTGACAAATCCTCCTGCAACATATTGCGATAAAATCGACTCATCATCTCGGCTGTAGCAGCATCACTAACATTCCACAGACTTACTAATACTCGTGGAGAACCTGCATACATGAAACCTCTTGTCAACCCCACCAGTCCTTCTCCTTTTACCTCCTGCCCTAATCCCGTTTGACAGGCACTCAGCACCACCAGTTCAGCAGGAAGGTTAAGGTTAAACACATCGTGGAGGCGTAAAAAGCCATTTTGCGAGTCCCCTTGTTCATCGAATAGGGAGAGTACTACTCCTGATAGCTCAGGGTTGGTGCTATTGAGCAAGCCGTGGGTGGCAAGATGGATGATGCGATAATTACTTAGCTCAGGATTAGTTATCATCTCCCGATTGGCAGCAAAGTCAAAACCATGCACTCGTTCTGAATCTGGCACTAATGCCATAATTGCTTCAGCTTCAGTGCGGGTTCCTGGTAGCCTCTGCCAAACACCGATATCTGCTTCTCTAGCAGAACGGTTGAGTAATTGTTCATCTACACTACGAGTATCGTTTCCCTTCCTTGGTGTTCGGGAAGAGTTAAATCGATCATCATCGGAGCTAAAGACGGGATCTGCTAGGATAGCGATCGCTTTAGGTGCAGTTTTCCTGGTTGCTTGTTCCTGTCGGATAATCCCTAAGGTAGTGGCAGAGGGTAAGTTTACTATTTCGTTATTGGCTAACAGAGGTACTACAT
>Ga0207422_1001806_pt1 | contig 35904 bp, 38 predicted proteins | sample MarCyaLeptolynsp_FD_187757 | JGI IMG/M metagenome (GOLD analysis project Ga0207422, IMG submission 187757) | Marine cyanobacterial communities from Panama - species 1 Leptolyngbya sp. (SPAdes) | ecosystem: Environmental > Aquatic > Marine > Unclassified | place: Panama: Panama City | collected... | reverse complement strand
TTCCCGCTCGATAGCGGTACAAGACAGCTTCCACAAACAGACGATTGTTTTTCGCCGTTCCTCCGACGTGTCCTTCTCGACCCGGTAAGATGTCTTTGATTCTCTCCCACTGGTCATCTCGCAATCCGTATCTACGCATTTTCCTTCTCCTTATAATGGGCTTGTTCTAGACTCCCTTCTTTCTAACTGATGACACGCCCTAGTATTGATGATGTGGATTTTGAGATCGATCTAGCAGCAGAGAAATTGTTGGCAGCAGAACGAGAAAATCAAAAAATTGCTGTCGAGGTCAAGAGCTTTATTAGTTCCTCTAACGTTTCAGACTTTCACACAGCTTTAGGTCAATTTCTCAACTACCGAGATGCGCTGACAAAAATTGAACCCGATCGCAAACTTTATTTAGCGGTACGAGAGCCAGTTTATGAAAGCTTCTTCCAACGACGCTTCATTATGGCAGCAGTAGAGCGGTATCAGCTACGATTAGTCATTTACGATGTCAACCAGGAGGCGATCGTTCAATGGCTATAGAGCAATATCGCCAATATATCCAACATCTTCTCTCAGAGCGTGCCGATCGCGCAGCACGGCAAAGAACTGAACCGGAATATCAAGTTCAAACCCTCTTTGATACGCAGCAAGATCGCTACCAACTGCTACACGTCGGTTGGCGCGGAAATCGGAGAGATTTTGGCTGTCTTTTGTATATTGACATCAGAAATGGCAAAATTTGGATTCAGCACGATGGCACAGAAGAGGGTCTGGCCAACCGATTAGTTGAAATGGGAGTCCCCAAACAAGATATCGTCTTAGCATTCCACGAGCCTGAAGTTCGGCAGTATACGGATTTTGGGACGGGTGAATAAGCTATTCGGGACTGAACTGGATATTGTTTCTCTCTCATCTCAATTCATGCAACACCCCCTGCATCTTAAAAAAGGAGCGCAGACCGTCAGGTGCTGAGGACTGACGGCTGAAGTGGCATCCCCACAGAGGTCACACAGAGTCGCTCAAAATCAGTTCCATTCGCCTTGCACTCCTAAAACTCATATACCCCAGCCAACTGGCCCCACCCAGAAGAATCAAAACGCGAAATTGCAGTGCAACCATAACCGACAGGGGCAAGCTCAAGAAACGCGGCAAGAAAATAGACGCACACATCGAGATGAAGAGGATAACAGCGATCGCTCTGGCCTGAGGGCGATCGCGGAGGTGTCGCAGAAACAACGGTAACAGTACCACCAAAACTGCGAGGTCATAATAATGCCCGAAGCCAAACACAAAGGAAACCACGAGGAGAATGCCGAAAACATCATCTTCGAGCAACCGCGATCGCATTAGCCACAACGCAAAGGTTAAGAACACAGCAAAGGGAAAGAAATTGGGAAACTTTATCCCATTGCCATCGGTTAAGTAATTTGTCGTGATATAGATCGCGTTCTGCAGGCGGGTTTGACCGAACCAACCCAGCATATTGTAGGGTTGGGAGCGATAGATCGCGATACTTGCAAACCAGTCTTCAACCATTCCCAACGGCCCGCTAATCATCATCGGGACAAGGCAAAACAGCAAAAGCATTCCAGCCATTACTCCCAAAATCCGCCATTGCCTCTCTAAAATCAGCCAGAAGATGGCCAGCACGCACAACTGCGGCTTTATTGTTGCGATCGCCATTAAGATCCCGCTCGCCAACCATTGCTGGCGGCGGTAGAAATACCAACCACCTGTAATTGCCGCTCCCGCGATCAAACTGGTCTGTCCCATCCACAAAACTTCAGCCACAAAGGGATTGCCAATGATGAGAGCCGCAATATACCAATCGCTTCCTGCTTTGTCTTGTCCCTGCCATTTTCTCTTGGGTCGTTTGATGAACTGAAGGCAGAAATAGATAATAAGGCCCAAACAGAGCAGACTTAAGATGATTAGCACTCTCTTCGCTTGCACCCAAGGTAATGACCCTAAGAACAGGCAAAAAGGGGCAATTTGGGGAGGATAAGCAAAATCGTATTGTCGGGTGGTCTCTGGCAATCCAGCACTCACTTGCAAGGCCACGTCAGGATCGTAAGCATTCAAACCAGCGAGCCAAGCACGACCGGCGATATAGAGAAATCGCGTATCGAACTGACTTCCCATCGGGGCCCCACGACCGAAACCGAAAATTCCAAATCCAACTAAAAAGGCAATGCTGCCCAGTAAAACAAAAACTCGAACGGTAGAGTTCCGAAAGATACGGTCGATAAATGAGATCATTTAATTTTCACGAGGTCGCACCCGCAATAACTGCCCGCGATTTCCCCTGATGAGTTAATGGTTCTAAATAATCAATTTCACAGCAATCCAAGGGATAGGCCCTCGATCGCCCTTCACTCCTAATATGCCCGTTTAAGCAACAAAAAATGCTATTGGGTCGAAGCTGGCTGCTGGCTAGCCCTTCAAGAAACTCAACTCAATAACGCCTTGAAAGGTCGAGAAAGCGGCGTATTCGCTAGGTTTGTTCGACTCGCAAAATCTTGGGAAGGCAACAAGCCAGCTCTTCACGCCTTGCTGACTGAAGTTTTTCGACAAATTGGGAAATCTCGTCCGGTTCGATTTGCTGGAGCGCTTGTAAGAGTGCCAGACTTTCTTCGAGTAATTGCGAAACATCGATGTTCTCGTAGACGGGTTGGTAGTCGCGCAGTCGGCGCGATCCTTCCCCTAGTAAAGTTGCCGCTCCTTGCCAATTTAAATTATTGAGATGGTAGCAACCTACAGCAACTTGCAAAATCCCCTGATAAAACTGCTTGTAAGGCTCCCCTGACTCCATCCACAAAGCTTCTAGAGTGTCATGACAGGCATAGAACTCTTGTCGATTAAATTCCTCAACCCCTTGCCAAAACGCTTGCGGTGGCATTGCAGTCCTCAACCACCTAAACTAGCCCGAACGGCTTGGAGTTCTTCCATTGCAATTTCTTGTTGGTCGCCCGAAAATTCGTTATCGGGGGTGATAAAGAGCATACAGTGACAGTCTTTGCGCTCGCGCATCGGCACGCAAGGACAGTTCCAGAACGTGTCTTTCACCTCTGCCTCTTTATCTTCATAATGGCGGCAAGGACATAAGGGCGCGCCGAGTTCTTCTTTGTGGCGAGCTAACCCTTCTATGACAACTGCGGTAACCGAAGGATCGATGCAGAAGTAAGTATCGGTTCGCTTAGCATATTGTTCGGCAAAATTTTTCATTGCCGTTAATGTTTTGTTGCTATCAGCAGTTTTGCTTTGGGCTGGATTCATGAATTTTATAAACAAGTCAATAATTAGGGTATTGTATCCTAACGGCGGTTTCAATACGCGATTTGAGTGGGGCAGCATTTTGCTTGCACTGAAAAGCCTACTTTCTCTATTCCTCAAAGCCGATTGCCCGTTGTGCGATCGCGCTACTTCGGAGACGATTTGTTCGGCGTGCCAGCAACAGCTTCAGCGCTTGCAATGGCGAGATCCCCAGCAATTTTGGCAGGGCGATTTACCGGTGTTGGCTTGGGGAACTTATGGGGGCGCTTTGAAGCGAGCGATCGCCGCCCTCAAATACGACGGACATCCCGAACTCGCTCAACCGCTCGGTTTTTGGCTGGGGAAAACGTGGTTAGCTTCCCCTCAGTCCCAAAAATTCAAACGCGCGATCGTCGTCCCCCTCCCCGTTCACCGCAGTAAATTAGAGCAGCGAGGTTTCGACCAAGCGGTACTGATCGCCCGCAGTTTTTGCCAATACACCAGACTGTCTCTGCAAGCCAAGGGACTCGAACGAACGAGAGAAACTCAGGCCTTGTTCGGTTTGAGTCCTCGCGAGCGAGAGGAAACCTTGCAGGAGGCTTTTGCCCTGGGCAAAGACTTCCGACAGCGGCTCCCTCGCCATCCCGTCCTGCTGCTTGACGACATTCACACCACTGGAACAACGGCTCGCACGGCCGCCCAAACTCTGCGCCGTCAGGGAATTCGGGTGGTCGGGATCTTAGCCGCAGCTAAGCCCAGACACCAAACTTAACAATTCTCCATTAAGATGGGAAACACTTGTGAGGAGCGATTCGGTTGTTTTTGTGAAGTTAAAAAAATTTTCCCTGAAATCTTTCACCGCCCATCCCATGGTTCGCTGGTGGGCGATCGGCTTATTTTTCACCGGAATCAATATCCCCATCTTGTTGCTCCTTGATGAAATTTTCAAACTGCCTTGGTTGCTTTCCACTCTCATTGCGGCTGAGTTAGCGACACTGCTGCGATTTCCCCTCAACGATCGCTGGGTTTTTGGCTATCCTCGTCCCAGTTGGAAGCGTCTGTGGCAATATCACGCTGCCAACTTCAGTAGTTTGGTTATTTGGTTAATCGCGGCTAACCTGTTCCCCGCGATCGTGACCTCCCAAATGTCTGTCAATCTCCTGTCGGCAATGGGTTTGGAGAGTCAAACCGCTGCGGCTCTTCTTGCCAAACTTGAAAAACCCCTCGCTGCGATTCTCGCCACTTGTTTCTCTGTTGGCTGGAGCATGGCGACCAATTTTTTGTGGATTTGGCGGAAAAAAGGGCCAAACTCAAACGAGAAGCCTGCAATGCGATCGCGTGGCTCGGCGGCCAGAGAGGAGCCGATTGCAGCTAGAGCGAGCGATCGCGATTAGAAGTCGTCTAAATTAAATTTCCCTGCCCTCTGCAACCTTCAAGCACAGAGGAGAGAGGGAGAAAACCCAATTGAGCATCGAGCAGGGGTCGCAACCGGCCCAAGCGTAATGTTCGATGTGAAGGGGGTGTTTATCTTTTCTTAATCAAGAAATAAACTCAATTAATTTAGAATGACTTTCTAGTTATTGAAAAAGATTCTTATATAAGGAGAAGATTGTTGCAAACAACCCACTCAGAATCCTCGAATTTACCAAAACCCGTTGATATTGCCACAGTCTGTGTTTATGGCCTAAGCATCCTTTCGGCGGGATTGTTTCTGTTCGTGCCGCTTGTCAACCTTTTAAACCCCAGTCCCTGGCAGCGCTACATGGGGGCCATTCATGGCTTTGCCGCTTTGCTAGCGGTCGTAGTCGTTGCTTACGCCGGACACATGGCGTTTCCTTTGCTGCGGGGAGTTCGCAAGATTCTCCCCCAAATGCGCGCTCTCACCTTTTGGGCGACTTGTCTTTCTTTCCTCGCGATCGCCTCCGGAAACTGGGTTTATATGCGATACCGGGCCCCTGTTGGCGGCGCTCGGGCCTGGCTGCGAGAAAATACCCCCCTCGTTCACTATCTCTTCATGGAGTACCACGAGTTTACAGTCCTATTCACCTTACCGTTGGGGGCTGCTTGCACTTGGGTTCTCTGGAAATATGGCGACTCAATTCTCGAAAAGCAAAATCGCACGGTGCTGACCGCAACCTCAATTGCCTTGATGGGCATGATGTTTTTTGCGATTGGAGGGTTAGTCAGCGGGCTAAGTGTAGCCAGAATGCACGCTTTGTAAGTTAAAAACTCTGCACTCAAACTTTCAGTCAAACAGTTAGTAATTTAGAAAAATGACCCAACAAACCTCTCGCCCTCCTGAGACAATGCCTCTGTATCTGAGACTGTGGAATAAAGGGAAATATTTCCCTCAACTCCTCGCCAGAGGCTCCCAAAATCCTCCTACCGTATCGGGTTCGGCCGCAGCAGCCTTAGTTAGTGCCTCGTTTAGCTGCTTTCTCCTCATGGTCAATCAACATTTGTGCAGCATTTCCAAAAGCTGGAATGAAATTATTTGGAGTTTGGGCGACTGGATACCGGGAAGTAAAAATCCCGATCCGCTATACGGCGAAATCGGCAGCTACTCCGGCAAAGAAACGGTGATGTTGATTGGATGGTTGGGAAGTTGGTTCCTTCTAAGTCGGCTTTGGCGAAATCAACAAATTAGCTTCCGAACCATCTTTTTCTGCTTGTTTGGCTTTATTGTTGCGGCAACCGTCATGAACTGGCATCCCATTTTTCCCTACTTGCCCTTAATGCCGAAGTAAAGCGCGGAATCGCGTTGAAGACATTTAATCGAGTCCAAATTTTGGAGTAAAACAATGCAAACCGAAACGGTATCTCCTCAAGTCACCGAACGGAAGACGAAAGAAAAACAGAAAATGCATCTCTATGTGTTGACGTGCGTTGGCGTCTTGCTCGCTTTTGCTGCGACTTTCCCGGTGGCTTACTGGCGAGTGAGCCAGAGCAACAAATACAATGGGACTCCGTTCAAGTCTCTGAGCTTGGAAGAGAGCCAAAAACCAGCCCCTTGAGCTGGTGAATTGACTGGGTAGCGCGATCGCGGCGTTTCCGTTTCCCAATAGAGCGCGATCGCTCTCCTTCCCAACCTCCGGGAAGAGTGTTAAGCAAACTGTTACAGTTCTTGACGGAGGCGCAAAACGAGAGACGCACGATGATAGCATTCCCTTAAATCCCTATAAGAGAGAAGAATACTATGGCAGAAGGACTTTCCGGACAGCCTCCTAAGTTTGGCGGCAGTACAGGTGGCTTGTTAACCAAAGCTGATGTAGAAGAAAAATACGCAATTACCTGGAGCAGCACAACAGAGCAAGTCTTTGAAATGCCCACGGGTGGCGCAGCCATCATGAACGAGGGAGAAAATCTGCTCTATCTTGCTCGCAAAGAGCAATGTCTTGCCCTGGGAACTCAACTCCGGACGAAATTCAAGCCTAAAATCGAAGACTATAAGATTTACCGAGTTTTTCCCAACGGCGAAACTCAATTTCTGCACCCCGCAGATGGAGTCTTCCCAGAGAAGGTGAATGAAGGTCGAGAAGCCAAAAATTCAGTTAGCAGAAGCATCGGGAAAAACCCCGAACCGGCAACGCTAAAATTCTCTGGGACAGCCACTTACAACGCTTAGACGTTGAGGAACAAAACAAAAGCAAAAAGGCAAAAGGCAAATTCCCTGCTTTCTTTTGCCTTTTTATTTTTTTATTTTTGCGGGCTTTAACGATTTTTCTGCGTAATGATATTTCCAGATTTTGCTCGGTTTTCGACCCTGGCTCAACAGGGTAATTTTGTGCCGGTATACCAAGAGTGGGCGGCGGATCTCGAAACGCCGGTTTCGGCGTGGTACAAAGTCTGTGCGGGAGCGCCCTACAGTTTTCTGCTGGAATCGGTTGAGGGTGGGGAAAATTTGGGACGCTATAGTTTTTTGGGCTGCGATCCGGCTTGGGTTTTGGAGGCGCGGGGCCGGCAAACGACTCAAACCTTTCGCGATGGTTCGGCGGAGGTTTTTGAGGGCAATCCCTTCGAGATTCTCGCCCAGTGCTTAGACCCGTTACGCGCGGTGAAAATTCCTGAATTGCCGCCGGGAATCGGCGGTTTATTTGGCTTTTGGGGATATGAGTTGATTCAGTGGATTGAGCCGAGAGTGCCTGTTTACCCAGCCTCGGAGCAAGATTTGCCCGATGGGGTGTGGATGCAGGTTGATAACTTGATTGTTTTCGATCAGGTTAAGCGGAAGATTTGGGCGATCGCCTATGCAGATTTGAGCGATGAAGCAGTCGATCTCGAACAAGCCTATCAAGCGGCCTGCGATCGCGTGACCAAACTGGTCGTTAAACTCCAACTCCCTCTTCCCGTTGAAGCTCAACCGCTAGAGTGGATGTCGCCCGAAACGATTTCCAAACGCGCTTCCGGCCAGCTCAACTACCACAGCAACACAACCCAACCGCAATTTTGTGCCCACGTCGAGAAAGCCAAAGACTATATTCGGGCTGGAGATATCTTTCAAGTCGTTCTCTCCCAGCGCCTCTCGGCAGACTACAACGGCCATCCCTTCCATCTCTACCGTTCTTTGCGCCTGATTAATCCTTCGCCCTACATGGCCTACTACAATTTCAATGACTGGCAGATTATTGGCTCCAGTCCGGAAATTATGGTTAAAGCCGAACGGAACGCGCAGGGAGAGATGCAGGCGACGCTGCGACCCATCGCCGGAACCCGACGGCGCGGCAAAACCGCAGCCGAAGATGCCGCTCTCGCCGAGGAATTGCTGCAAGACCCCAAAGAAATTGCCGAACACATCATGCTCGTCGATCTGGGTCGCAACGATCTCGGTCGGGTGTGCGTCAGCGGTCGCGTCGAGGTGGATGAGCTGATGGTTGTTGAGCGCTATTCCCACGTTATGCACATCGTTAGCAATGCGATTGGCATTCTCCAGGGCGATCGCAACGCCTGGGATCTTCTCAAAGCGACCTTTCCCGCCGGAACCGTCAGCGGCGCGCCGAAAATTCGGGCGATGGAAATTATCCACGAGTTGGAACCGGAACGTCGGGGCCTCTACTCTGGGGTTTATGGCTACTACGACTTTGAGGGACAACTCAATAGCGCGATCGCGATTCGCACCGCTGTCGTGCGACCTCAAGGGGTCAATCAACATCTCGTCTCCGTCCAAGCGGGGGCCGGGTTGGTGGCCGACTCCGTTCCCGAAACCGAGTACGAAGAAACTCTCAACAAAGCGAGGGGCTTGCTAGAAGCGATTCGCTGCTTGCAGTAAGCTCATCCTTTCGTTCAACTCCCGACTTCCAACTCCGCCTTGAGAAAGTCAACGAATTGGCGAGCTGTGCGTCCGGAACGTCCGTTGTGGCGGGTTGCCCATTGTTTTGCCCGAAAGTCCAACTCCTCGGCGTTGAGGCGAATTTGAGCTTGGGAGGCGAGGTGGCGGACGATCGCCAAATACGTTTCTTGGTTGGCCGGTTCAAAGGTGAGGGTGAGGCCAAAGCGATCGCCAAACGACAGTTTTTCCTGCATGGTGTCCCAGGCGTGAACTTCGTCGCCGTCTTTCGGCCGGGGGCGATCGCTAAAAAACTCCCGCACTAAATGGCGGCGATTGGACGTTGCATAGATAACTGAATTTTGGGATCGCGCGGTAACGCTACCTTCGAGGACAACTTTCAGCGCTTTAAACGCTTCATCATCCTCCTCGAAGGAAAGATCGTCGGTAAAAATAACGAACTTTTGCGGTATAGAACGCAACTGCTCGACCAGGGTCGGGAGCGATTTTAGCTCCGATTTTGTTGCTTCAATCAATCGCAGGCCCCGATCCGCATACTTGGGGAGCAACCCTTTCACCAAAGAAGACTTACCCGAACCGCGACTGCCATAGAGGAGAATATTCAAGGCCCGATAGCCCGCGAGCAAAAACTCGGTATTCTTCAGCAGCGCAGCTTTGGGCCCATCGCAACCCACCAGATGGTCGAGTTCGACCGGATCGGGACAATCAATCCCTAACAGTTGTCCGTCTTGCCATCGGAGGGCCTGATAGCGAGCAAACAGACCCGTTCCCTGTCGGCGATAGCAGTCTGCTAAACCCGCTAGCGCATCGGCCCAGTTGTCGTGCTGGTGCAAAACCGTTTGTTTGGGAGGAGAAGCGATTTGGCAAGGAGCGGGTCGGTGCAGACAATCTGCAATCCAGAGGCTACATTGAGAGAGGTGCTGGAGGGCTTGTAAATCCTGTCGCGCGGCTTCAGCGAGGGCGGGGGGCAAATCCCGAACGTCTAGCCGTTGCAGGCGGTCAGTCAGCGGGTTATCGTCTTGGAGAATGCGAGCGATTAAACGATCGCGCCAGGAGCAATCGTCAGCGATTAACGCTTTGAACCAAACCCCGTAGACTCGAAGGCTGCTGAGGATGTCGCGATCCTGCAAAGTTTGTAGTAGTTTAAGGAAAGCTCGTCCCACTTCGTCATTGAGGACGGCCTGATAGAGCAGGAGAGATGCCGCTTGTTGTTGGAGAAATTCAATTTTTGCCGCGCGATCGGGAACAGACATAAAGATAATTGCCAACGATCCAGTCTAAATTATGAAGCCGCGTGTAGCTGACTTTCGACTTATGATTTTAGAGGCTTTGAGAGCTTGAGATCTCCGAGATTGAGGCGCGGGGTTTGAACGCATAACTGATAACGGGTTGCCGGCCGCTGAGATGACAGATACTACAATTCAGGCAGTCATTACTCAAACTGTAGCGCTAATCCATTACTATGGGTTCGATACGGGAAGGTATACAGCGGTTGAGTTAGTTGCCGCGTGGTTGGAGCGCTATCCGCCGATTTGGGTGCGTTTTGCCGCGATTGAAGCGCTGTATCAAGGTCGCTACAAGGCGGTTTCGGTGGAACAGATCTTGCAGTTTTGGGTGCGGCGAGGACAGCCAAGCTACCACTTTAATCACGAGTTTGAAAGCTTAATTTGTCGCAAACTGCCGCCTTTTCCCCAGCATTCCGCCGACCGGGAGCGTTTGGAGCAGTGGATGGCAGCGATCGCGCAAACCGAGGGATCGTTCGAGTTAGAGGAAACCCTCGCTTCGCCAGACCCGGCGCCCCAAGCTCCAGAAGAAACCCAAACCCAAGAGTCCCAAACCCTTTCCCAGCCTCTGACTCGCCGCCCCATTCACAAATTCACGCCGCCAGAAGATGGGTCGGGGTTTTATGACAAACTCAAGGAGGTTTTTGACAATCAAGAGGGGGCGTTGGAACTTGAAGAGTCGAAGTAATCTGACTTGAGTTCGGGTTAAGCCGATTGAGGCAAAAGTTAGTCTAGATGAAGGCTAGGCTTCTTGGGTTGATGGCAATCTGGTCGTTAACGACCAGATGAAGCTTAAAGCCAAAAAACCAATCAACGGAGGTTTTTCCTCTCTTCGCTAAGTCTTTAAACACCATTAGGCACGAGATACGGCGGTTATTACAGACTTTGAGACTTGTAGCATCCACAAACCTCATCCCCGTACAACCCCCAAAACACTGTTTGAGATAGACGCACAAAGGCAATAATGTCGAGGGCATCCATTCCACGAATCGCTGATAACTCGGTAGGCCAGGGAAAGCTGAATGCCATTGTTGCTGGACTTGATTGAGATAGAAGTGCTTGAAATCCCGGTAATGGTTCTGATGAAAAGCAATTAGAATCGTCATAATTTCGCTCAATTCCCCGAAAGCCCATACCATTGAGGTACATTTATGGAAAATGTTTTCAAGCCAATGCGGAAGCTTCTGTGCAAATACACAAAGCAAAAAAATTTAATTTCTGCAACATCAAATTGATAGCGATCGCGAACGTGCCTCTTCTGTTGGCAAGCCGCCGTAACCCACCCAAGCCACTTCAGTCTCTTGTGCTTAGAACAGCGTGGATTTAGGGCGTTTTAGTCAACTGGAATTATTTCAAAACCACGCTACGCTTGGGAGCAAAAAAAATAAGTAACTTTCAAAAATCAGGGGTGTTTTTCATATGAACAAAGGAATTTCATTCTGGGTTATGCCTGTCACCATCTATAGGATCTCAGAAACAAAATTTGCAATGGAAAGTGCATTTTGCGAACATCTTCGCATCTACCAAAAGATGCTGTCGCACCGATTTTCTCACATCCTTTTAGGGACAGTTGGTATGAGCACAGAAGAGTATGAATTGAATAAAAATTCTTTGGGGATTATTGATGAGGAGCGCGATGGAATTTCAGCGATCGCGCTGTATAGCGAAAACGTTAACACTCTCCAATTTTGGCTATTTCACTATATTCCTATTTTAATCAAAGAATTTCAGCTTGTTCGCCAGTCTGTCCTTGTTGATTCATCACCAAGTCTCAATATGAGCCGGCCGATCGAGCTACCCGCTTTGATTATGGGGCTATTGATGGGTCGTAAGACGATTAGCATCACTGATATCGATCAACGCGATAGTGCTTGGATGCTTTTCAAAACGAAAAAGCTGTCTTTAAAGAGCTATATTCTCTGGCGCTATATCTACGATCCAATGCGCGATCTACAAGAGCGTTTTATCTGTAAATTCTGTTCTCTTGTGCTTTATAAAGAGCAAAAGCAAGTAGATGATTACGGTCGAAATAATAAGAATGTAAGGCTCTTGGTCGATCCGGGGTTTTATCAGGAGGATATTATTCCCCCAGAGCAGTTAGAGGCCAAACTGGAATGTCTTAAAGATCCCCAACAACCTCTCGAAGTTCTATACTTTGGACGCTTGGTTGAATATAAAGGGGTCGATCGATGCCTTCAGGCTTTGGCAAAAGCACTCAAACAAGGAGAACAAAACATTCGTCTCAATATTATGGGGGCGGGTACAGAAGAACAAAATCTTCGCGAGCTAACGATAGAATTAGGATTGCAAGAGCGAGTTGTCTTTCTCCCTCCAGTTCCTTATGGAAAACAGTTTTTTGAGAAACTTTATCCCTTCCACTTGATGCTGGCGGCTCCCCTAAGAGCCGATACGGCAAGAAGTACCTGGGACTCGATTGCGAGTGGTATTCCGCTGTTAGCTTTCGGTACAAACTTTTACAAAAGTATGGCAGCTTATACGGGAGTTATTGAAGTTGTTCCCTGGCCTTCCGTTGACGCTTTAGCAGACAAAATGGCAAGTTATGGTCGCGATAAAACCCAACTAATTCCCCTCGTTCGCAAAGCCGTTGAGATTGCCCATGCTAATAATGGACAACTGTGGCTTGAGCGCCGGGTACGCTGGGTAGATGAACTTCTGGAGTCCGCTGACAACAATACGCGGGACGCTATCATTTAGGCTGTTTGCGAACAATAGGGATTCAACACCAAACATCGACATCAGGGTTTATATTTGCTGTACTAGTATGTAGACGTTTTTCTCGGCCCCCATGAAAGCAATTATTCTGTCCGGTGGTAAAGGAACGAGGCTGCGCCCTCTCACTTATACAGGTGCCAAACAACTCGTTCCTGTTGCCAACAAGCCAATCTTGTGGTATGGAATTGAAGCAATTGTCGAAGCAGGAATTACCGATATCGGGATTATTATCGGCCCGGAAACCGGCGAAGAAATTAAAGCGAAAACGGGAAATGGCGATCGCTTTGGGGCAAAAATCACCTACATTCTGCAAGAAAGTCCCGACGGCCTTGCCCACGCAGTAAAAATTGCTCAACCTTTCCTCGGTGACTCCCCATTTTTAATGTATTTGGGCGATAACCTAATTCAAAGCGATCTTAAAGATTTTCTGGGTGAATTCAACGCGAAAAACTTAGACTCTCTGATTATTCTCTGTTCGGTCCCCAACCCCAGCGCTTTCGGAGTTGCCAAGGTTGATAATACCGGACGAGTTTTGCAGTTGATTGAGAAACCCAAAGTCCCCCCCTCCAATCTCGCGTTGGTGGGAATTTATTTATTCGATCGAACCATCCATGAGGCCATCTCTAGCATTAAACCTTCAGCGCGGGGAGAATTGGAAATCACCGATGCGATCCAATTTCTCATTGATGGCAACAAACAAGTCTCGGCTTGTCAGCTAGAAGGTTGGTGGTTAGATACCGGGAAGAAAGACGATCTCCTAGAAGCCAACCGTATCATTCTTGATACCTGCCTCGAATCAGCCATGTTGGGCGATGTTGATGCTCAGAGTCAAGTTATTGGTAGGGTTCGCATTGGTTCGGGGTCCAAAATTGCCAACTGCACGATTCGCGGCCCGGTCACCATTGGCAACAACTGTCACATCGAGAATTCTTTCATCGGTCCCTACAGCAGCATTGCGGATGATGTCACCCTGGTTGATGCTGACCTCGAACATAGCGTGATTTTGCAGGGGGCAAAGGCGATTGGCATTCAACAGCGCGTTGTCGATAGCGTTATTGGCCAGCGCGCTCAATTGAAAGTTGCGCCTAGGCGACCCAAAGCGTTGCGTTTCTTGATTGGCGATGACAGCCAAATTGAGCTGGCGTAATCCGTTTCAGCGCTTGCCGTTTGCAAGAAAGCGTGCAAGCGCCATCCTCGCCGATCGATAACTCTCTTTTCTCTGAAACATTGAGTAAATTGGCACGATTGAGCCTGTTGGTAAATTTTTCCATCAAGAAAGGATTGGCATATTAATGTTCAAAAGCAATCAAGTTAGCGACCTGGCAATTTTTGGCGGCCCGCCAGCATTTCAAGAAAAATTGCACGTCGGTCGCCCGAATATCGGCGATCGCGATCGCCTCCTAGAACGCATCAACGATATTTTGGATCGCCGGTGGCTGAGTAACGATGGCTTGTACGTTCAAGAATTCGAGCGCAAGCTATCGGAGTTTACTGGAGCGAAGCATTGTATTGCCGCCTGTAACGGCACAGTTGCCCTAGAATTGCTGATTCGAGCCAGCGGCATCACTGGAGAAGCGATCGTCCCCTCATTCACCTTCATCGCCACCGCCCATGCCCTGCAATGGCAGGAAATCACGCCAGTGTTCTGCGATGTTGACCCCAAAACCCACAACCTCGACCCCCAGAAAGTCGAGCAATTGCTAACCCCACGCACTACTGGGATTATCGGCGTTCACGTCTGGGGCCGCCCTTGCAATATTGAAGCCCTCACAGAAATTGCCCAGCGTCACAATCTTATGCTTGCCTTTGATGCGGCCCACGCTTTGGGGGCTTCTTATAATGGGACGGCGATCGGAAACTTTGGCGATGCAGAGGTATTTAGCTTCCACGCCACCAAATTCTTGAATACGTTTGAAGGCGGCGCAATTGCCACCAATAACGACGAACTGGCCGAGAAAATCCGCTTGATGAAAAATTTCGGGTTCGGCAACGGTTACGACAACGTGATTTACATCGGCACCAACGGCAAAATGAACGAAACCTGCGGCGCGATGGGGGTTACGGGCTTAGAAAGTATTGGCAAGTTTATTGATGTTAACTATCGCAACTACAAGCACTATCGCGAGGAATTAGCCGATCTTCCCGGCATTCAGTTGATTGTCTACGATGAAGCCGAGAGAAACAACTATCAGTACGTGATTCTCGAAATTGACGAAGAGAAAGCGGGGATTAACCGGAACGAAATTGTCCAAATTTTGCACGCCGAAAATGTTATGGCTCGACGCTACTTCTATCCCGGTTGCCACCAAATGGAACCCTATCGTTCCTACTTCCCTAATGCCGGTTTGTTGCTTCCGGAAACCGAGAAGCTTACGCAGAAGGTAATGTCATTGCCGACAGGAACGGCGATCGCGGGAGATGAGATCTCGACAATCTGTCAAATTATTCGATTCGCCCAACAAAATAGCGCTGACGTTCGCACCAGAATGGGGCAGAAACCCACAGCCTGAGCGCGTGCTAACTCAGTGGAGCCGTGAAAATTGCAAGATTGACAAACTGTTGTGACTTCGGAGCGATTTTTGGGAACGCTATAAGTATTAATTCAAATCTCAATCGCGCCTTCAGCCATTACTCTTTTGAAGTTTCTAGAAAAACACCCTTATGGTTCACAATTCTTCCCAGGCAGACGCGCCGATTCGGGTTTTAATGCTCGCAGATGATTGCAATCCTGACTGGCATTCCCTTCCGGCTCTGGCCTATATCTATGCCTGTACGGTATCCAAATATGTCGATCTTACCGTTGTTACCCAAATTCGGAATCAACCCAACATCGATCGAGACGGACTGGGCAACGCCAAAGTCGTTTATCTCGATACCGAGAAAATTGCCGCCCCAATTTACAAGCTGGCAACAGCTCTGAGCGGCGATCCGAACAAAGCAATGACCTTGAAGGTGGCTTTTAGCTATCCCAGTTACTTAGCTTTTGAATGGATGGCTTGGAAGCAATTTCGCCAAGATCTCAAAGACAAGCGCTTCGATCTCGTTCATCGCATTAGTCCGATGTCGCCCACCATTCCCAGCCCAATGGCAAGCTGGAGTCCGGTTCCGTTTATGTTAGGGCCGGTATTGGGAGGATTGTCCTGGCCCGAGCATTTCAAAGAAGAGATGCAGCGCGAGGGAGAGTGGATGAATTATCTGCGCGCGCTTCATCGCTGGATGCCATTTTACCGCTCCACCTACGCGAAATCGGCGGCAATTTTGGCGGCCTACGACCACACGATCTCCGATATTCCAGAATACGGTCAGGCACAAACGATTAACTTCTCAGAAGGCGGAGTCGATCCGGCGGCCTTCCCCTTCCCGAACCGACAGAAAAAGGAGAAGATGACCGTTCTCTTTGTCGGTCGGCTGGTTCCGTTCAAAATGCCGGAGGTTTTGGTGCGGGCCTTTGCGGCCAGTCCAACCTTGCAACAGCATCAGCTCATCATTGTCGGAGATGGCCCCGAACGCCCTCGCTTGGAAAAATTGATTGCCGACCATAATTTATCCGAGTGCGTCGAACTGACCGGAACGATCTCCCAAGAGCGTGTTGGGGAGTTAATGCGCTCCTCAGAAATCTTCGGCTTTCCCTCCATTCGCGAGCAGGGTGGCGGCGTGCTGACCTTGGCGATGATGTCGGGGATGACCTGCGTGGTGGTGGACTACGGCGGCCCCGCAACGCGCGTTCCAGAAGGGTGCGGCGTGCGAGTGCCAATGGGAAACCGCGATCGTCTCGTTCGGGACTTTACCCAAGAACTGGAAAAACTGGTCGCCGATCCCGATCTCGTCGCGGAGTTGGGTCGGGCCGGTCGCCAGTTCACCGAAACTTACTACGCCTGGGACGCAAAAGCTCGAAAAACGAAAGAAATCTACGAGTGGGTTCTCGGCCGCCAAGAGAAGAAGCCCGATTTTTGGGAACAACCCCTCGCACCGCTACCGGAACCGGTATAACACTCTGATTTGACCAAAATAATCGAAATTTCCAATCCTTAAAACGAATCGCAAACACGCTATGACTCATTCCCAACCCGACTCGTCTAGAGCGCCTCGTCGCATCGTCATTACCGGCGGTGCGGGTTTTATCGGCTCCAACTTCGTCCATCATTGGTGCGAGCGATATCCGAGCGATCGCGTTGTCGTTCTCGATGCCCTCACCTACGCGGGCAACCGGGCAACCCTCGCCACCCTGGAAGGGCGAGACACTTTTCGCTTCGTGGAAGGAGATATTTGCGATCGCGCTCTCATCGATCGCCTGCTGGCTGAGGAAAGCATTGATACCGTTGCTCACTTCGCCGCCGAATCCCACGTCGACCGCTCCATCATTGGCCCCGGCGCTTTCGTCCAAACCAATGTCGTTGGTACTTTCACCCTACTCGAAGCCTTTCGACAGCACTGGTTGAGCCACAACCAGAACGAGGACTATCGCTTCCTCCACGTCTCCACCGACGAAGTTTATGGCAGTCTCGGCCCTGACGATCCGGCCTTTAGCGAAACCACACCCTACTCTCCCAACAGCCCTTACTCAGCCTCTAAAGCAGGCAGCGATCACCTGGCCCGAGCCTACTACCACACCTACAACGTCCCAACCCTGATTACCAACTGCTCCAACAACTACGGGCCTTACCACTTCCCCGAAAAGTTGATTCCCCTGATGTGCATTAACATCCTGTTGGGCAAACCCCTCCCCGTGTACGGCGACGGTCAAAATATTCGCGACTGGCTCTACGTGCGCGATCATTGCAGCGCTCTCGATACCGTCATTCACAAAGGTCAACCCGGAGAAACTTACAATGTCGGTGGAAATAACGAAGTCAAAAACCTCGACCTCGTACAGATGCTCTGCGACACGATGGACGAACTAGCTCCCGATCTGCCCGTGCGTCCCTCCAAAGACCTGATTACCTTTGTTAAAGACCGAGCGGGACACGATCGCCGCTACGCCATTGACGCCACCAAAATCAAAACCGAACTGGGTTGGACTCCAGCAACAACCGTCGAAGCTGGACTGCGGCAAACGGTGGAATGGTATCTTGCCCATGAGGATTGGTGGAAACCCTTGCTCTCTCAGGAGTATCAAGACTACTACAAGAAGGTTTACGCTCCGGCCTAGCATTCGACCGCAATAATGAAGGGAAGAAGAGACAAGAAGGACAAGGGAGATGGGGGGACGGGTCGAGAGAATTTTAATGTTCAATGAACTATCCCCTCTCCCTTGTCTCAACTCGACTTCCGACTCCCGATTCCCTACTCCCTAGTAGCGGTAAGAGTTTGACAAACAACCTTCCAAGTCGCGCGTTTAAATTTAGGAGGTAGAGCCTTGCCAAAGGTTGGATTAGTTGCCATTGGACGCAATGAGGGCGATCGCTTGCGTCGCTGTTTGCAATCGGTTGTGGATGCAGTCGATCGAGTTGTTTACGTTGACTCTGGCTCAACTGATGGTAGCGTCGAGATGGCCGAGTCCCTTGGCGTTGAGGTCGTCGAATTGGATTTATCCATCCCCTTTACGGCAGCTCGTGCTAGAAATGAGGGTTTGGCACGCCTCTTACAAGTTGACCCGCAGGTTGAATTCGTTCAATTTGTCGATGGTGACTGCGAGGTGGTCGAAGGCTGGATCGAAAAGGCGCGGACTTACCTCACCCAAAATCCAAAATTTGCGGTCGTTTGCGGTCGCCGTCGGGAACGCTTCCCCGAACAGTCGATCTACAACCGTCTGTGCGATATCGAATGGGACACCCCTTCCGGCGAGGCCAAGGCTTGTGGTGGGGATGCGATGATGCGAATTGAGGCGCTGCAGCAAGTTGAAGGGTACAATCCCACCTTAATTGCGGGGGAAGAGCCAGAATTGTGCGTGCGCCTGCGACAGCAAGGCTGGAAAATTTTCCGGCTGGATGCGGAAATGACGCTACATGACGCGCAGATGACGCAGTTTAGCCAGTGGTGGAAGCGATCGCAGCGGGCCGGCCACGCCTACGCAGAAGGGGCCTGGCTGCACGGCAAACCTCCCGAACGGCACTGGGTGAAAGAAAGCCGCAGTATTTGGCTTTGGGGCGCGATCGTTCCCCTACTGGCTCTCGGTCTAGCTTGGCCAACCCAAGGCTTGAGCTTGCTGCTGTTGTTGGCGTACCCCTTGCTGACCTATCGCATCTATCGCTATATGCGATCGCAAAATCTCAATTCTTCAGCAGCCACATTGTATGCTGGGTCTTGTATGTTGGGCAAACTTCCCCAATTCCAAGGACAACTGCAGTTTCATCTTAACCGCCTGTTAGGACGGCAGCGAACGCTGATTGAGTACAAGGGGGCCGCAACGATGAATGCCCTTCGTCAGGATTAACAGAATGGCACTTTGACTTGTTGAGTACTCTTGGTCTTAGAAACTATTTATAAAGTGAATCTTAAGATGCCAGGCGACGAAGCATTAGTCGAACCATAGAAGCATAAATCATTGCTTCAAAAACCTCTGACAGTAGCTCATAGTCAAGACTTAAACATCGAGAACTCACTAACCAACTAAACGTTCGTTCTACCACCCAACGCCGAGGTCAAACTTGGAATCCTTTTTCACTTCGTTTGATGACTTCGACCTGAGCTCCGCAGAGTCTGTCGACCCACGAGCAAAGTTCGGACCGCTATAACCCCCATCCACCCAAATTAACTTCAGTTGTGAGAGTTCTTTCCCATCTTCCATCAAGCCAGCAAGGGCCATTAAGCGTTCTGCACCCAAATCCACATACATGTCCTTTTTGCCATAGGGCAGAAATAAGGGATCGTGGGTAATTGTCCAACCTTCTTCGATGAGGGCATTGCGGACAAGATCGCGATCGAGATCTTTAGCGGGCATTGCGAAGTTTCTCCTCTTCCTCCCTATTATCAAACATTGGGCTGGGAATGACTTCCGAGATAGAAACTCCCGAAAACGATGAAGATTCCGCTAAACTCAATTGTGCTGTAATTCTCTTCCCTATGTCAGACTCGCAATCAATTAGCTCGGCGGTTGCTAAGCTCTACAACACCTTTCCCTTTCCGCCCGATCCCCTCTCCGACGAAGCGCCTCCTGGATACAACTGGCGCTGGAACTGGCTAACGGCGTATAACTTTTGCACGGGACGCAAACCAGAACGGCAGAACATTCGCATTCTCGATGCGGGGTGCGGGACGGGTTCGGGAACCGACTACCTCATTCACCTCAACCCGGAAGCGGAGGTGGTTGCCGTCGATCTGAGCGGGAAGGCGCTGGAAGTGGCGCGGGAGAGGTGTCAGCGTTCTGGGGTGCTGGAGCGTCACGTTCCCTCCGTGCAATTTCTGCAAATGCCTTTGCAAGAAGCCAAAAATTTACCCGGAGAGTTCGATTTAATTAATTGCGTGGGAGTTTTGCACCATCTTCCCGATCCAGTAGAGGGGATAAAAGCGATCGCCTCCAAACTAGCTCCCGGCGGCTTACTCCACATCTTCGTCTACGCCGAGTTGGGACGCTGGGAAATCCGCCTCATGCAAGAAGCGATCGCCCTGCTGCAAGGGGAGAAACGCGGCGACTACCCAGACGGCGTGCAAGTGGGACGCAAGCTGTTTGAAACTTTGCCGGAAAATAACCGTTTGGTGAAGCAGGAAAAGGAACGCTGGGCGCTGGAAAACCATCGGGATGAGGCGTTTGCAGATATGTACGTTCATCCCCAAGAAATTGACTACAATGCCAACACGCTTTTTGAGCTGATCGACGCTTCCGGACTGGAATTTGTCAGCTTTTCTAACCCCCAATACTGGCAGTTAGACCGATTAGTGGGTCAAGCACCAGATATCCTGGAACGGGCAAAAAGTTTGGGAGAACGCGATCGCTACCGCCTGATCGAACTCCTCGACCCCACCCTCACTCACTACGAATTTTTTCTCTCTCGTCCCCCCCTACCGAAGATAGATTGGTCGGACGATGAGAGGTTGCGCCAAGCCATTCCCGAGCGCAGTCCCTGCATGGAAGGCTGGCCGGGTCGTACTTGTTTTGACTGGAACTATCAGCTTGCGAATTTATCGAAGAGCGAATTTGACTTTTTGCAAGCGTGCGATCGCTCTTCCGGTCAAAGCGTCGCCGAGTTGCTGGCTACCGTCGCCATTTCCCTTGATGAAGTGCGATCTCTCCAACAACGTCAATTCATCCTCCTGACCCCCGCACAGGCAACCGACTGAGGGGCAAAAGGGCAGAACTTGAAATTTATAAATTTTTAAGAATTGTCACAATCCTATGATAAGATTGCTTCTGGTTTGACCTCAATCAAGCTACCAATCTGACTGACTCAGAGCTGAAGTTCGTGAATCCCCCTAGCTCATCTGTTGAACCCGCCCCAGATAAATCTGCTCAACTGAGTTCTCCTGAAACGGGAAACTCAATGGACGAGTTCTACAATCTTCAACAAATCTTGTTGCTGGGAACTCTAGCATTAACCGGGATTGTTTTTATCCCCATCTGGATCGCTTACTCCCTCAACACAGCTCTAAATTATCTTCTAGGAGCTTGTACAGGTGTGGTTTATCTCAAACTTCTCGCTAGAGATGTTGAGCGCTTAAGTGTGGGGAATCCGCGTCTCGGTGTCAAAGGATTGGCAATTTTTTCTGGGTTAATTATTGTCGCCAGTAAATGGCAACAATTGCATATTATTCCCGTATTTTTGGGATTTTTGACCTATAAAGCCGCGATAATCATCTATATGTTGCAGACGACTTTATCGCCTGCGAAAAAATAGATGGATTAAGTGTTGAGGGAAAATTAGATTCGCATTTTTGAGATTTGGGTAACTCTCGCGGAATGGAAATTCTAGATGGTTTAAGCGTTCTGACTTCTTTTCCTCTAGCTGAAATTGAAGTTGGCGAGCATTTTTACTGGCAGATCGGAAACTTCCACCTTCACGGCCAAGTGTTTTTGACCTCTTGGTTTGTGATTGCCCTGTTAGTCATTGCATCGCTAGCGGCAACTCGAAATGTACAGAGAGTTCCAAATGGCATCCAGAATTTTATGGAATACGCTCTGGAATTTATTCGAGATTTAGCCAAAAGTCAGTTAGGGGAAAAAGATTATCGTCCTTGGGTGCCATTTATTGGCACATTGTTCTTGTTCATTTTCGTGTCAAATTGGGGAGGGGCGCTGATTCCCTGGAAAATTATTGAGCTTCCAGCCGGCGAACTCGCCGCACCCACCAATGACATTAATACAACCGTTGCGCTGGCATTGCTAACATCCCTCGCCTATTTTTATGCTGGATTTAGTAAGAAAGGTTTGGGTTACTTCGGTAACTACGTCCAACCCATTGCGTTTCTGTTGCCAATTAAAGTCTTAGAAGACTTCACAAAACCGCTGTCCCTGAGTTTCCGTCTGTTTGGAAACATTTTGGCTGATGAATTGGTGGTAGCGGTACTCGTGCTGCTTATTCCCCTGTTTATCCCCGTGCCAGTCATGGCATTAGGACTGTTCACCAGCGCCATTCAGGCCCTCGTCTTTGCAACCTTAGCCGGAGCTTATATTCACGAGGCAATTGAGGGACACGACGAAGAAGAACACTAGGCAATAGTCCACTTCCTCTTTCAATCTGATGTTGAGTCCATACCCACATAGGTATCTCTCAACTTGAAAAATTCTCAGTTTTTTTGTTCTGCAAATTTAAGGTAGGTAAAATCGTCATGGATATTAACGCTGCTTCCGTTATCGCTGCTGGTTTGGCTGTTGGTTTGGCTGCAATTGGCCCGGGTGTCGGTCAGGGAACCGCTTCCAACGCGGCTATTGGCGGGATTGCTCGTCAGCCCGAAGCTGAAGGTAAAATTCGGGCAACCCTGCTGTTAACCTTGGCGTTCATGGAATCCCTAACCATCTATGGTTTGGTTATCGCTCTCGTTCTGCTGTTTGCGAATCCCTTCGCGTAAATAAATCTGTTACTGGGGCGATCGCGCTCAACGGCGATTTCCCCGTAACAACTGAAGAGATGCTCCCTTGCGTCTCGCCTAACTTATCCTTCCGTCCGAATGGGATTAGCAGACAATGTTTGATTTTGATGCAACTTTGCCCTTAATGGCAGTGCAGTTCCTGATCTTAACGGTTCTGCTCAATGCAATTTTCTACAAGCCATTAACAAAAGTCTTAGACGAGCGCGACGACTACATCCGCACTAAGGAAAGCGAAGCGCGCGAGCGTTTGGCGAAAGCCGAAGAACTCACCGAGCAATACGAACAACAACTCGCAGAAGCTCGCCGACAGTCTCAGTCCGTTGTGGCGATCGCTCAAGAAGAAGCCCAAAAAGCGGCGGCCGAGCAAATCGCCGCCGCGCAGAAAGAAGCTCAAGCTCAACGCGAGCAAGCACAAGCTGAAATCGAACAGCAAAAGCAAGCCGCGATGAACACCCTAGAGCAACAAGTTGACGCGCTCTCCCGCCAGATCCTCGAAAAAATTCTAGGGTCAGAATTAGTCGCCTAAAATGTGCGACTCAGCGGCAGCCAAGTCAACAGCTTGTCAGAGAAAAAGACTTATTGATAGAGACCGAATCTGTAGAAGTAGATATGGGCATGATGGGGAATGTTTTGATATTGGCCGCAGAGGCTCACGCAGCAGGGGAAGGAGGTTTCGGTCTGCACTTAGACCTATTTGATACCAACATTATTAACCTTGCGATTATTATTGGCATCCTATTTTATTACGGGCGAAAAATCGTCGGTCAAACCTTGGGAGATCGCCGCGCTCGCATTGAAGAAGCCATTCAAGCAGCAGAAAGCAGACAGCGAGAAGCTTCCGAAGCGCTAGCCGACCAGCAGCAAAAGCTGGCCCAAGCACAAGCTGAAGCCGAACGCATTCGCCAGGCCGCTAATGAAAGTGCCAAGAAAACCAAAGAAGCAATTTTGGTGCGGGCAAAACTCGATGTCGAACGCCTGAAAGAATCAGCAGTACAAGATCTCAACTCCGAACAGGAGCGGGCGATCGCCCAACTCCGCCAGCGAGTCGCTGTCATGGCACTCGAACGAGTAGAGTCGCAGATGAAAGAACGGCTGGATAGCTCGGCCCAAGAGCAATTAATCGACCGCGCGATCGCTCAGTTAGGAGGTAGCTAACATGAAAGGCAGTTTATTAACCGATGAAATTGCCGAACCCTACGCTCAGGCATTGATGTCTGTCGCTCAAGCAAACGACTTGACCGAACAGTTTGGCGAAGACTTTCGCAGCTTGGAAGCCTTACTCGATAGCTCTCGGGAACTGCGCGAGTTTTTGAGAAATCCCGTCATTGGTGCCGAGAGCAAAAAAGGGGTTTTGCAGCGCATTGTCGGCGAAGAAGGCAATGCCTATCTCGCCAACTTTTTGATGTTGTTGGTAGACAAACGGCGCATCTCAGTCCTGGAGTCTATTGTCCGCGAATATCTCAGGCAGTTGCGCGATTTGAATCAAACCGTACTCGCAGAGGTCACGGCAGCAAGCGAGCTGAGCGACGAGCAAAGACAGGCTGTGGCCGATAAAGTCAAAGCCATGACCGATGCTTGCTCCGTGGAATTAAAGACCCAAGTCGATCCCGCCCTTCTGGGTGGAGTGATTGTCAAAGTTGGCTCTCAAATTCTGGATGCCAGTCTGAGAGGCCAGCTTCGTCGCATGAGCTTGCGCCTCAGCAGTGCAACTTAACAGCCAACAGCGAGACAATGGATAGCTGGTGTCTGGGCGTTTCCTGAAGCGTCCCAATGACAGAAATAACTGAAAACTCATTAATTGACAACCCATAACTGATAACTGACATGGTTAGTAGCATCAGACCCGACGAAATTAGCAGCATTATTCGCCAACAAATTGAATCCTACGACCAAGAGGTGCAAGTCTCGAATGTAGGAACCGTTCTTCAAGTCGGCGATGGCATTGCCCGAATTTACGGCCTCGAAAGAGCAATGGCCGGGGAATTGCTCACCTTTGAAGATGGAACTGTTGGCATTGCCCTCAACTTAGAAGAAGACAATGTCGGTGCCGTTTTAATGGGGGCAGGTCGCGATATTCAAGAGGGCAGTACCGTTGAAGCCACGGGTAAAATCGCCTCGGTTCCCGTTGGTGAGGCTATGGTTGGCCGCGTTATTGATGCCTTGGGGCGACCCATTGATGGCAAAGGCGATATTCCCACGTCTGAAACCCGCCTGATTGAATCGATGGCACCCGGTATTATTGCCCGTCGTTCCGTCTGCGAGCCTCTGCAAACGGGAATTACGGCGATTGACGCAATGATTCCGGTCGGTCGAGGACAGCGGGAGCTTATCATTGGCGATCGCCAAACCGGAAAAACCGCCGTTGCCATCGACACCATCCTCAACCAGAAAGAAGAGGATGTTGTTTGCGTCTACGTGGCCATCGGTCAGAAAGCTTCCACCGTCGCTCAGGTGGTGGGCGTGCTCGAAGAGGAAGGCGCAATGGACTACACCATTGTGGTGGCAGCCAACGCCAACGACCCCGCCACCCTGCAATACTTAGCCCCCTACTGCGGCGCAACTATGGCGGAGTACTTTATGTACAAAGGCAAAGCCACTCTCGTAATTTACGATGACCTTTCCAAGCAGGCACAAGCTTATCGTCAGATGTCCTTGCTGCTGCGCCGTCCGCCCGGACGAGAAGCTTATCCCGGCGATGTCTTCTACCTCCACTCTCGCTTGCTAGAGCGCGCGGCGAAGCTGAACGACGAGTTGGGCGGTGGGAATATGACCGCTCTGCCGATCATTGAAACCCAAGCGGGCGACGTTTCGGCTTACATCCCCACCAACGTCATTTCCATTACCGACGGTCAGATCTTCCTGTCTTCCGACCTCTTTAACGCGGGTTTCCGTCCGGCGATTAACGCAGGGATTTCGGTCTCGCGCGTGGGATCGGCAGCTCAAACGAAGGCGATGAAACAGGTTGCCGGGAAACTAAAACTGGAGTTAGCGCAGTTTGCCGAACTCGAAGCATTTTCCCAGTTTGCCTCCGACCTCGACCAAGCAACCCAAAACCAACTTGCCAGGGGACAGCGCTTGCGCGAAGCTCTCAAACAGCCTCAGTACAACCCCCTGTCGGTCGCAGAGCAAGTCGCAACAGTGTATGGTGGCTTGAATGGCTATCTCGACGAACTTGCCATTGACCAAATTCAGCCTTTCTTGAAAGGACTGCGGGAATACTTGGCAACGAGCAAATCGAAGTATGGGGAAATCGTTGCTTCTGAGAAAAAGCTGACCGACGATGCCGAAGCAATTCTCAAAGAAGCATTGTCTGAGTACAAGCAAACTTTCCTAGCGTCCGCCTAAGTCGGCGAGTGGTTAGCGGGTAGTCTGTTGGCACAACCGCGACTCCCCCTAACCCCCAATCACGAACATTTAACAAAGCTATGCCAAATCTCAAAGCTATTCGCGATCGCATTCAGTCGGTCAAAAACACCAAAAAGATCACCGAGGCCATGCGTCTCGTGGCAGCAGCAAAAGTTCGTCGCGCTCAGGAACAGGTGACCTCCACCCGTCCCTTTGCCGATCGCCTTGCCGAGGTTCTCTACGGATTGCAAAATCGGTTGCGGTTTGAAGATGTGGACTTACCCCTACTGCAACAGCGCGACGTTCGTACCGTTGGATTGCTCCTGATTACGGGCGATCGCGGCCTCTGCGGCGGTTACAACAGTAACGCAATTAAGCGAGCCGGAATTCGCGCCCGCGAGTTGAAAGCAGAAGGGATTGACTGTAAGTACATCTTAATTGGGCGAAAAGCCGTTCAGTACTTCGAGCGTCGCAACGCTCCGATTATTGAAACCTATACGAACTTAGATCAGATTCCCAAGTCTGAGGATGCCGCCCAAATCGCCGACGTGCTGCTGTCGTCCTTTCTCTCGGAAACTGTGGATCGGGTCGAACTGGTTTATACCAAGTTTGTCTCCCTGATTAGTTCTCGTCCGGTGGTGCAAACCTTGCTGCCCCTAACACCTCAAGGTTTGGAAGTGAAGGATGATGAAATTTTCCGCCTCACCACTCGCGGCGGTCGCTTTGAAGTCGAGCGGGAAACGGTGACGCAAGAAGTCCATGACCTGCCCACTTACACCATTTTTGAGCAAAATCCGACCGAGATTTTGAATGCTCTCCTGCCGCTGTATCTCAATAATCAGTTGCTCCGCGCCCTGCAAGAGTCGGCGGCAAGCGAGTTGGCGGCTCGAATGACGGCAATGAGCAGTGCAAGCGACAATGCAACTGAACTGGTTGGCAAGCTCACCTTGGACTATAACAAAGCCCGACAAGCCGCAATTACGCAGGAACTTCTGGAGGTTGTTGCGGGAGCTGAAGCACTCTAAATCGGCTTAAATCTTAAATCGCTCATTTCAATTTCAACCGAATGAAGCGCCTGGAAAGTCCCAGGCGTTTTTTCTTCCATCGTTCGCCCGACGCACGACCAATCGACGAGCAGAAGCATTAGCACTTCTGAATGATGCTTACGGAACAAACTGACTCAAGCGATTGCGGCTCAAGACAGAAACCGCTCGCCGATATTGCGGATCGTCCGAGGTTCCGCGCAGAGAGGGATTTCTCCCTAAAAGGTTTTCTTGGGGTCGGGTTAAGTCAAATTGAACGTCAGGGGCAATCCCTTTCTTGTTAATGTCGATACCGCTGGGCGGATAGTAGCGGGAAATGGTAACGGCAACGCCAGACCCATCTGCTAGGGGGTGAACGGACTGCACGGTTCCTTTGCCGAAGGTACGAGTGCCCACGACAGTCGCTCTTCCGCTATCTTTGAGCGCTCCGGCGAGAATCTCGCTCGCACTGGCAGAATTCCCGTCCACCAAGACAACTAAGGGGAGATTGGTGATGGCCGTCCGGTTGGCAGTATATTCGCGATCGCCGCCCTTGCGATCGACCGTACTCACAATTGTCCCCGTTTCCATCCACATCCGAGCAATATCGACGCTGGCAAACAGTAAGCCGCCGGGATTGCCGCGCAGGTCTAAGACAAACCCCTCAACCGCCTCAGCTTGCAAAGACGCGATCGCTTTCTTCATTTGCTCGGCCGCATGGGAACTAAATTCATCCAATCTCAGATAGCCCACGCGCATTTGCCCTTCTTGCTTTAGGCTGTAGTGCAGCACGGGAACCTCAATTTTCGAGCGGGTCAGGGTCAAGTCTAAAACGCCCTCCGTCGCCCGCGACAGTTGCAGGGTAATTTCCGTTCCTTCTTCACCGCGAATGAGTTCTGACGCTTGCTCCACCGTCATCAGAGCTGTCGGTTTGCCATCAATTTTTAAAATTTTGTCTCCGGGAAGGATGCCCGCGTCACTGGCTGGTGAGTTTTCCAACGGTTCGACCACCGTTAAAATTTTTGTCCTGGGATTCACTTCTAAACGCAATCCAACCCCGGACAGCTCGCCCGCTGTTTGATTGGTGAGGGCTTCAAATTGCTTGGGCGGCAAAAAGCGAGTATAGGGATCGTTCAAGGTTCGCAAGGCTTTGCGAATTGCATCGTAGGCTTCTTCTGAGGAGCGATAATCTCGACCGAGCAAATCTTCTCGGATGGCCACCCAAGCCGTGCGATCGAAGTTGTAGTGAACGAACTCGTTATTAACAATTTGCCAAACTTCGTCTATGACAGTTTTAGGACTGTCGTCCAAAGCGGCTTCGACCGAGGGATTGATCCCCGCTGTTAGCATCGAGGCTGCGGCCAAGGCGGCAATAATCCCAGCCGGATAGCGCAAAACTCTCGCGCTGTTCGGGAGGTTGGGCAATAAAGCGAACAATCTGCGCGGTTGGTTCATGGACGGATTTGCTTAAGCGTGAGTAAAAAGCGTTAAGGGTGGTTGGCAATTTGAGGGCGATCGCGCCTTGTCAAAAAAACAAAGGCATTCTCCCGATTTCGAGGGTTGGCGAGGAGCGGAGTCTTAGTGCTTAAGGTAGCCAGCTAACTCATCGATCCCGCTTTTTGGGGTGACACTTTGACCATTGTCATCGGGCTTCTTTGCCAGAGAAATCCGAATCATTCTCGCGTTCTACAGCTTCAGAGACAACTGACTGCCCTCGTTCGAGGAAATCGAGTAAAATTTCCCGATGTTTGGGGCTCAAGGGTTTCTCTGCGCCCGCTTGCCTGGAGTAAAAGCTTCCCCGCTTGATATCTTTGGGAGTTAAGAAACCCATATCCCAGCCTTCATTGAGAACTAACCGGTTGGCGGACGTGGTTAGGGGAACCCAGAAAACGTGACGCAGGGTTTTTGAGTCTGCATAACAGCCAAATTTCACGGGTGTTCTTGCTAAAGTATAGCCGATTTCCTCTTGTAACTCCCGTTTGAGGGCCGCTTCGGGCGTTTCTCCGGGGTCGAGATGCCCGCCAAAAAAGGCCCACATCCCTGGATAGTTGATTTCGGGGATATCGTCGCGCAGTTGCATGAGAAATTTGCCCTGCTGTTCGATAATCGCGATCGCGACGGGCATTAAAGCGTTGCTCATTTTTTCGGCTTAAATTGTTCGAGTTCTCTGACGTAAAGCTCGCCAAACTCCTGCCCTTCGATGGCGATGCTGCGATATTCGACCTGTCCGGCAATCGCCACTTCATCTCCTGGGTTGGGTAGGTTTTGCTCGGCAATCACCCAGATTTCTCCGGTACGATCTCGCACCAAATAGGCCCCGCCTTGGGCAAAAGGGGCGGTGGAGATCGCGCGTCCTCGCAAATAGACAGCAGACTGACGGCTGGTCGATCGTTGTAACTCCCCAATTGGATCGACTGTGGTGCCGGGTTTGCCAACAAAGCTGGGTTCGGAGTTGGCAAGTTGCTCGCAGCCTAAAGCGATCGTCGCCAGCAACGCGATCGGCATCAATTTTTTCGCCAATCTCAACAAGATGAAGAAGAACGCGGTGGAATTTTGCATCGGTGTCTCTGGGTACGAACCTTAGATGGAACTGTAACGGGGGCCGAACCACTTATTCCTCTGGCTCGGAAATTGTCCCATCCTCCGCGAGCAAATTGTCAAATCGCTCGGCGGGCCAATGCTCGGTTGGATAGGCAATCGCTTCGATCCGAGCCAGTCGAAGCAACCAAGTCGTGCTTTTATAAGAGCTGTCGTCCGATTCGTCTTCATCGGGGCCGGCCAGCGACAGGAGTTCGACAAACTCGCGATCTAAGTGAATGGGGATGCCCGAAAAACTGTCATTGTTCGTTTCGAGCCAAACCTTACGACCTTGCTGTAGTGCGTCTTCCAGCCGCCGATAGAGCAGGTTGGGGGGCTGACCCATCGTTTGCTTAATCAGTTGGCGAACAAGCTGAGGAAATTGTTGCATTGTCTTCTTCGCGATCGCGTCGGATTCAAATCAAAAACAACCCTTCATCCCAATTGTCCTATTGATTGCCTCGAACGGGTAGGGGCAGACTCAGATCGGTGTTTAGGGCTTAAGCTATCAAGTCCAGAATCTTGTCAAATTGAAAATCATTTGCCCAAATCGTCAATGCATGAGCTAAGGGAGCGCTCGCATCCTCCAATTGTTCGGTCAGCCGGACGATCGCTTCTGTATCTGCCTCTATCGCTGCTTGGTGAATCAAGTCACGCCACTCCGTTGGGACGGAAGAGAGACAAGATTGCAGTGTTGCTCTCGAAGGGAAAGAAGATGTCAGTTGAGCTGAGATAGCCATTGGCTCTTCGTTGTAGATGTAGCGAACCCCTAAGTGAGCTGCCATTTTTCCTAAGATGAGCTTCTCTTGCAAGGGCTTGGTAACAAAATCATCACAGCCCACAGATAGGGCCGCCGCGCGATCGGATTCAAAAGCATAGGCCGTCAGGGCAATAATGGCGACGCGAGGTGCGGCACTTGCCTGAGTCGAGCGAAGCGATCGCGCTTGTTCTCGCACCCGAATTTGTTGAGTTGCCTCGTAGCCATCCATCTTTGGCATTCGCACGTCCATCCAGATAAAATGCGGCTTCCAGCTTTCCCACAGCGCGATCGCCTCAACACCATTATTCGCTGTTTGCACCTCAAAACCCAGAGGTTGGAGTAACTTCAACAACAACTGGCGACTTTCCACGCGATCTTCTACCACCAAAATTCGATAGTCTGGCTGTCCCGGTTCGAGCGCGATCGCGTGGCGGTTCGGAGAACGCGCTTCCCACGTCTCAGAGAGCTGAATCGGAATCTCAAACTCAAAGTTCGTCCCCTCTCCAACTTGAGAGCGAACAATCAGTTCTCCGCCCATCAAGCGCACAAACTGCTGGCTAATCGGCAGTCCCAACCCCGTACCTTCTTGGAATCCCGACTGGCGGGGATTTTGAACAAAAGCTTCAAATAAAGTTTCTAACTCATCTGAGGTAATACCCGGCCCGGTATCTTCTACCTCGAATTTTAGGGAGTGGGGAGTTAGGGAGTTGGGGAGTTGGGGAGAAATCCCGAATTCAGAATTCTGAACCCTCAAAGTCACTTGACCTTCATCTGTAAACTTAATAGCGTTGTTGAGGAGGTTAATGAGTACTTGACGCAGTTTGCCTCCATCAGCTTTGACGTATTTAGGGATATCGGAAGCGCGCTCGAAGCACAATTCCAACCCTTTGTCAGTTGCTTTGAGGCGTAACATCTCTTCGAGAGTGTTGAGAAGGTTATCGAGATTGAAGTTCGTTTCGCTCAGCAAGATCTTACCCGCCTCAATTTTGGAGAGATCGAGAATATTGTCGATTAACTTCAGTAAATGCTCGCCGCTGCGACTGATAATGTCTAAATTTTCTCGCTGTTTCCAGTCCAGGCACATATCGTGGTTGAGGATCTGGGTAAACCCCAAAATGGCATTCAGGGGAGTTCGCAACTCATGACTCATCTTCGCGAGGAACTCGCTTTTCGCGCGATTTGCGGTTTCGGCAACTTCTTTGGCCTGTTGCAGCTTGGCTTCGGCCAGGAGGCGATCGCGCACTTCCTGTTGAAGTTGAGCATTTTGCTCGGTCAGTTGTTTTTGCAGTTGCCGTAGCGTTAGGTGATTTTCAACGCGGACTAAAACCTCTTCAATCTGGAACGGTTTGGTAATGTAGTCCACTCCGCCAACCGCAAAGGCTTTCACCTTACCCGCAACATCATCCAGAGCGCTCAAGAAAATAACAGGAATATCACGCGTTGTCTCCGAAGCTTTCAGAGCCTCGCAGACTTCGTAGCCATCCATCTCCGGCATCATGATATCCAGCAAAATCAGATCGGGAACCGAGCGCACCACCCGCAAGGCCATTGCCCCAGAGAGAACCCCCCGAACTTTGTAGCCCTGAGCAGAGAGGGTTTCCGACAGCAGTTGTACATTGTCGGGTTTGTCGTCAACAATGAGGATATGCCCTTTAGAACCTGGGGCGAGATTGCTATTCATTGGAGCTACCGATCGTCTGAATTACGACTCTTGACTGTCTTCAAATTGTTCTGTTAGTTCAATAATTTTTTCATAGCGAAACTTTTGAACTAAATCGGCGAGAATCTCTGCGAGATCGCTGTAGGGTTCTGGAATTTGCGCGATCAGTTGAAAAATAACCTCATCCTCAGCCAAATCGGCCGCTTGATAAAGTTGAGCAATCCACTCAGAAGACATCACCGCCAAAGCTTCTGAGGTTAAGGTTGAAGCGCTAGAACCTTTGCGTTTAACACTAGCCGGATCGGGCGTAAGATCCTCATAAATATATCGCACTCCCAGATGCCGAGCCATTTTGTCGAAAATGACCTGCTCGCGGAAAGGTTTGCGGACAAAATCATCGCACCCTGCAGATAAAATAACGGGTTGTTCTTCTTCTAAAGTACTCGCTGTGAGCGCAATGATCTTGGTGGTTTGTCCTTGGGGTGTAGCTTTGATCCGTTTAATCACCTCATACCCATTCATGACAGGCATTCGCATATCAATCCAAATCAAATGCGGCTCCCAACTTTCCCACAAATCCAGTGCTTCCCGGCCGTTAGCTGCCTCTTTGACCTCGAACCCTAGAGGACTCAACAACTTCATCAACACCAGGCGATTGTTGTGGCGATCGTCAGCGACTAGGATGCGATACGTTTGCCGATCGGGTTCCAGCGCCATAACGCGACGGGTGGGTTGCGAGTCCGGAAGTTCCGCCGCAGACCCCAAAGGGAGTTGGAGGCGAACGGTAAAAGTGGTTCCCCGGCCCGCTTGACTGGTTGCCGTAATGTCTCCTCCCATCATGCGGGCAAACTGCTGGCTAATGGGCAAACCCAATCCCGTTCCTTCCTGAGAGTTCCGTCCCGTTTCTGTTTGGACAAAGACTTCAAATAAACCAGCCATTTCTTCTGGGGAAATACCCGGCCCGGTGTCTTCAACTTCAAATTTGAGGGCGCAAGTGGGGGAAATGGAGGAATGAGGAAAAGGGGAAGAGGTTGGCGATTCGGTTGCGGGAGGGGGGAGAGAAGAAACTCGCAAAACGATTCCCCCAGTTTCGGTAAACTTAATGGCGTTCCCCACTAAATTAATGAGAACCTGGCGGAGTTTGCGCTCGTCGGTTTTGATGTATTGAGGAACATCAGACGCTAAATCAAGGGTAAATTGCAGTCCTTTGGCGCGTGCTTTGAAACCCAACATTTCTTCGATGGTGTTGAGCAGGCGAGACAAGTCGAAGTTGGTGGTATGGAAGGCCATTCTCCCCGCTTCAATTTTGGACATATCGAGGACATCGTTAATCAACTCCAGCAAATGCTCGCCGCTGCGGTTGATAATCCCCAGGTGTTCCTGTTGTTCGGGGGTGAGGGTCGGATCTCGGTTCATAATTTGGGCAAAACCGAGGATGGCATTGAGGGGAGTTCGCAATTCGTGACTCATCTTGGCGAGAAACGCACTTTTGGCTTGGTTTGCCATTTCCGCCGCGTCCTTGGCAGTTTGAAGCTGTTTGGCGAGCGATCGCAGGCGTAGGTGGACTTGAATGCGAGCGAGCGTTTCTTCTCGTTGGATGGGTTTGGTGATGTAGTCTACACCGCCGAGAGTGAGGCCTTTGACTTTATCTGCAGAGTCGGCTAAGGCTGTCATGAAGATGACGGGAATATCTTTGGTTGTGTCTGAGGCTTTGAGCCGCCGACAGGTTTCAAAGCCGTCAATTCCGGGCATCATGACATCTAACAAAATTAAATCGGGGGTGACTCGCTGGATCTGTTTTAAGGCTTTTTCGCCATCTTTCGCGACGAGGATTTCGTAGCCAGAGTCAAGCAAAAAGTCTGAGAGAACTTTAAGGTTGGTGGGTTTATCGTCTACTAATAGAATGAGCTGTTTGGAGTTCGTTTCCATCTCTCAGTTGTGCGTTTTCAGTTGGGGGATTTTTCTGCAAACATTGGGCTTTGGCTCGCCGCGACCCATTGCGAACGATTGAGGCTCAAGGATTGGATGCGAGACAGATGCACATTTGAAATTTCGGTCATTCAGACTCAAATTCACGTCTAATGCGAACAATCTGAAACCCTAGCTAGGGCAAGGCAATAGGAAGAAAAAACAACGATATGACTAGGTTTGAGCCTCTACGTTTGCATTAAGCGTTATTCCGCAGCGCTGCGGCTTAATCATATCCCAATTACGATTGCTCCTCTTGCGAGTTATCGAGCAGGTCAGTAGGACGGGTTCAGTTATCAGCGCCTGATGGCGAGGGAGTAGGATCTTTCATTGAACATTTATCAATTCTGTAGCTTGCTTGAAGCGTAGCAGTATCCCGAACTCTAATCATCTATCGGGAAAGTTCAAATCCTGATGGCTGCGTTCAACAATTCCCTAACCTTCAACGTCGCGTTCGAGGCCGAGTGCTGGCGTTAAATCTGGCAGCGATCGGTCAAGATTTCATAACCTTCTGTGGTGACCAAAACCGTATGCTCGAATTGGGCCGAGAGGGAATTATCCACTGTGACGACGGTCCAGCGATCGCGCAGCGTCCGGGTAAATCGCGACCCCACATTTAAAATTGGCTCAATGGCTAGCGTCATTCCAGCCTTCAACGTCGCATTGGGTAAGTCTTGGGTGCGGAAGTTAAAGACGGCGGGTTCTTCGTGTAAATTGCGCCCCACGCCGTGGCCGGTATAGTCTTGCACAATGCTATAACCGGCGGCTGTAGCGCAGTCTTCTATCGCTCCGGCAATATCCAGTAAGGTGTTGCCTGCCTTAACTTTGGCGATCCCCTCATAAAGAGCGTCCTCCGCCGCACGAATTAACCGCTCTGCGGCTGGCGAAACCTTCCCTACCGCGATCGTAATGCAAGAGTCGCCGTGAAATCCGCCCTGATAGGCTCCGGTATCGACCTTCAGCACGTCTCCGTTGCGAATAACTTTCTTTTTGCTGGGAATGCCGTGAACGACCTCATTATTGAGGCAGACGCAAATGGAACTGGGAAAGCCGTGATAGCCTTTAAAGCTTGGGGTTGCTCCCAGGTCGCGAATTCGCTCTTCTGCATAAGCATCTAAGTCTGCGGTGGTCATTCCCGATTCCACTCGTTCGGCAATTTCTTTGAGAACGGTAGCGACAATTTTCCCGGACTGACGCATAATCTCCAGTTCGCGATCGGATTTGAGAATAATGCCTCGCCGCGTCCGTTTCATGGGAGGGAGTCCTTGCGATCGCTTGGGTCGCGGTTTGGAGTTGGCGCGCGCAGATAGCCAGTCAGTAAAAAGATTCATCAAACTTTCAATTCAAGAGGGTCTGGATTTTTCCCATTTTAGGGAGCAATGGGGAAATCGCTAATTTTCGACGCGATCGCGGGTAATATCGATAGTAATGTTGCCGCCAAAGTTGGGGATGGGAGCGGCGGGTTTGCTCAACTGCACGCGCACTCGCTGCACTTTGTCTATCGCTAAGAGGGTGTCGGCGATCGCGTTGGCGAGTTTCTCTATGAGTTCAAATTTCGCCGTGGCAACTAACTCCTGGGTCTGCGCGATCGCTTCCCGGTAGTCGAGGGTATCGGCGATCGCATCACTTGCTCCAGAAACGCTTAAGTCCAACCATACGGTTAAGTCCACTTCAAACCATTGCCCCAACTTTTGCTCTTCCGGCAGAAATCCGGTGTAGCCGTAACTGCGAATGCCTGAGATGTGAATTGCATCCATTTTCTCGCGTTGTGCCTCTCTACGATAGTGCGATCGGTGTATTCTAGCAGCAGCGCTGCCAGAAGTGGAGGTTGAGTTTGCGATCCACCTAAAATCCGCCGTTCGGAAACTAGGGCGTGTCATCAGTTAGAAAGAAGGGAGTCTAGAACAAGCCCATTATAAGGAGAAGGAAAATGCGTAGATACGGATTGCGAGATGACCAGTGGGAGAGAATCAAAGACATCTTACCGGGTCGAGAAGGACACGTCGGAGGAACGGCGAAAAACAATCGTCTGTTTGTGGAAGCTGTCTTGTACCGCTATCGAGCGGGAA
>Ga0207422_1001803_pt1 | contig 35943 bp, 36 predicted proteins | sample MarCyaLeptolynsp_FD_187757 | JGI IMG/M metagenome (GOLD analysis project Ga0207422, IMG submission 187757) | Marine cyanobacterial communities from Panama - species 1 Leptolyngbya sp. (SPAdes) | ecosystem: Environmental > Aquatic > Marine > Unclassified | place: Panama: Panama City | collected... | reverse complement strand
GTTCGACTTGCATGTGTTAAGCCTGCCGCCAGCGTTCGTTCTGAGCCAGGATCAAACTCTCAAGTTGAATGAGAATTTGCCTGGATATCGCTGACACGCTTGAATTGACGAGAACATATGTACACCGTTGTTTTCACAACGACTATGTCTCTGTCAGAAACGTGTACGACACCAGTTGTCTCGTAGCGCCGCCGCCCCGAAAGGCTCGACGCTCCGCGGACAACCGCCGTCCACGTTTCTCTTTCTTCATGATTCAATTGTCAAAGAACAGACAAACGAAGCGTTTGTCCCGGCTCGCTGCAGCGTGGCTTTGAACCGTATGTGAGGGTCGCTAAAGCGGCTCTCTGTGAGTACCAAGAGAGCGAAGCAAGGTGCCGCCAGCGGCGGTGCCGCCCTCGTTGGTGAGCGGTATATAGTCGTCGGACCGTTTGGGTGTCAACGACGAAATCCGCTTTTTTTGCATTTTTTTGACAGTCCCGACGACGGTCCCGCCGGTCGGGCTTTGCGGCCCGTTTTTGCGGCGCGGTCCACCAAGCTGGGCACCCCGATTGGCCCACAGGGAGTGCGGCTCGCGGGCGGGCCGTTCCCCGGGTCATCGCATTGACACATTTACCCCCACAAGGCATTCACCGGACGGGTATCAATCAATGCAGCGGTGCCGATGAGCGCGAAGCCGGACAGACAGGCCGATCTGGTGGGCAATGAGCCCGCTATTGCCAGCACTGGCCGCCGCGCGCCCGACCGCCGCGAGATATCGTTGCGCTGGCTGACGGGCACGTTCCTGACCGGGCTGACCTCGACAACGCTGATGGGCGCTGCGCTGTTTGCCGCGCTCGACGGCAAGCAGTTTCTGGCCACCCCCCCGGAAATTGCCTCGCGCGACAATGCAGCCCGTGCGGGCGACGAAGACTCTGTCAAGACTGCGCGCCTTGTCGGAAATTCCGTCCAGGTCGCGACGCCGCCGACCGACCGGCGGCGGATGAGCGTTTCGACCGTCACACGCACCAGTGATGCGGATGTGGTGCGCACCAAGCCGTTCGAACATTTGTCGATCGTGCTTGCCGCCGCGCGGCCCGTCGAGGCCGACTATCCGCCGTTCAATCCGCTGACGATCTTCTCCGAGCCGGGCCAGCCCGAGGCGGAGCCCGACGACCAGCCGGCCAGCAGCTTCATCTATGGCGCGAACATCGAAACCGGCGCTTCCATCCGTGTCACCGACTTTGTCTTCGACGACGGCGAAGTCTATGACACGGCATTCGAGATCAGCGAATGGGAGGCGGAGGAGGCCGTGCGCGCGAGCGCAGACATCCTGACCGAAGGCGCCATCGAAGTGGCCTCGCTTCACTACATCGACCCGCGCCGCTTCGGGCTCAACAATCCGCTTCTGGAAGGGATCGCCACGACCGGCTCGCAGGCCCGCATCGTTCAGCAGAATGTATCGGTCGCCGAACCCGACGATGACGGCAGCCCTACGCTTTATGCCGAGGACCTGATCGCGGTCGACGAGGGCGGCGAACTGGCTGTCCTCATCGAGGCTTCGGGCCATCGCGGCGGCCTTGCGATGGCCGAAGCGCTGTCGACGCTTCTGAACGCCAGCACCATCAGGGCCGGCCATGCGATTCGGCTGGGCCTCGTCCAGGATGACGGGGTGGACACGAGGCGGATTGTGCGCGCCACCGTCTATGCGGATCGCAACCATGTGCTGACGATCGCCCTTAACGACCAGGATCAGTTCGTCCCGGCGCCCGAACCCGTCGACACCGGCATCATGCGGCAAATCAATGCGCGCGACCGCGCGCCCGAACTTCCGGCGGCACAGGATCTGCCCAGCGTCTATGACGCGATCTATCGCGGCGTTCTGGCCTATGAGCTGCCGCAGCCCATTGCGTCGAAGATCGTGCGGATGGTCGCCGCCGACGTCGACTTCCGCTCGGCGGTCAATCCGGGCGACGCGCTGGAATTGTTCTATTCGGTTCCCGAAGAGGGCGGCGAGGATGTGCGCGAAGTGCTGTTCGTGCGCGCCACCTTCGGCGGCCAGTCGCGGAAATTCTACAAGTTCCGCAGCGCCGACGGCACTTACGACTATTATGACGAGGAAGGGCGCAGCGCCCGCCAGTTCCTGCTGCGTAACCCGGTGCCCACCGGCAAGTTCCGCTCGGGCTTCGGCATGCGCCGGCACCCCATCCTTGGCTATTCGCGCATGCATTGGGGCGCCGATTGGGCCGCGCCGCGCGGCACGCCGATCATTGCACCCGGCCATGGCACGGTGACCGAGGCGGGCTGGAACAGCGGCTACGGCAAACAGACCGTGATCCGCCACGCCAACGGTTATGAGACGTCCTATTCGCACCAGAGCCGCTTCGCCAAGGGCATCCAGCCCGGCGCCAAGGTCCGCCAGGGCCAAGTGATCGGCTATATCGGGTCGACCGGTCTTTCGACCGGCCCACACCTGCACTACGAGATGAGCGTCAACGGCAAGCGCGTCGATCCGATGCGCGTCCGCCTGCCCGACGGCAAGACCTTGGCCGGCGACGAACTCATCGCCTTCAAGCGCGAACGCGACCGCATCAACGCGCTTCTGGAAATCGAGCTGGACGAGACGACCGAAGTGGCCCGCGCCGAAGGCTGATCGGTTTGCCGGTCAGCCTTGTGCGTCCCCACCCTTTCCGCTGCGCGGCAGCGTTGTCCATGCAATGATCGCCGAGACTGCCGACAGCACCGCGGTGACGCCTGCAATCACCGAGAAGGTCCGAGTCGTCGCATCGGCATGGGCGCGCGCCAGCGAAGGCCCGGCATTTTCGACGATCTCGCCAAAGCTCGTCTCGCCACCACCCATCACAACCGGATAGAGCGCAGCCGCCAACAGCCCCATCGCCGCCACTGCGACGAGCCCGGCCATGCGCGACACCGCATTGTTGATCCCCGATGCGGTGCCAGTATCGTCATCGCCGACCGAGGTCATCACCGCCGTCGAAAGCGGCGAGACCAAAAGCGCCATGCCGAAGGCCGACAGTACCATCAGCGGCATCACACCGAACCAGTAATTCTGCGTTTGCGCTGTCAGCGCCAGCAAGCCGTATGACATGGCGACAATCAGCGAGCCGGCCGTGACCGGCAGCGCGGGGCCGTTCCTGTCGGCATAGTCGCCGGCCCTGCCCGAAAACAGCCCGACCATCACCGTGATCGGCACGAACATCAGCGACGCGGCGGCCTCGGTTATGCCCCAGCCGCCAATGACGGTCATCGGCAGGTAGAACAGCATCGCCGACAGCCCGAAATAGAGCGTGAAGGTCAGCATGTTGGCGCCTGAAAACGCCCGATTGGCAAAAAGGCTCAGCGGCACCATCGGCGCATCACAACGCCCCTCCCACCAGATGAAGGCGCCGACCAGCACCGCGCACAGACCAATGGCCAACATCACCGCGCCTGCACCGGGGACGCTGCCCTCGCCGCCGCCACCGGTCAGCCCGAAGGCCAGCACGAACAGCGCCAGCGTGATCAGCCCCCCGCCCACAAGGTCCAGACGGCGTCGGCCCGTGGCTTCATCCGGCGGCACCAGGAACCATAGCATGACCAGCGCGATCGCCCCGAACGGCAGATTGATCGCGAACAGCAAGCGCCATGCCGCGTCGCCGATGAGGCTCAGTGCCGCGCCGCCAAGGATGGGGCCAGCCGCCGTGGTCAGCGCCGAGGCCGCAGCCCAGATGCCGATCGCCTTGCCGCGCTCATCGGCCGGATAGGCCTTGGCGATGATGGCAAGGCTCCCCGGGACCATGATGGCCGCGCCAATGCCCTGCACCGCGCGCGCAACGATCAGCGCCTCTGCATTGGGTGCGATCGCGCAGAAGAGCGAAGCGATCGTGAAGACGCAGATGCCGATCATGAAGACGCGCCGCAGGCCGTAGCGGTCGCCGGCCGCCCCGCCAATCAGGATCAGGGAAGACAGGAACAGCATATAGGCATTGTTGATCCACAGCGCCTCGGCGAGGGTCGCCGGCAGCGTTGCACGGATCGCGGGCGTGGCAATCGACACGACCGAGCCGTCGATGAAGCCCATGGAAGACGCGAGGATGGCAGCGACCAGCACGAAGCGCCGCCGCTGGCGCGGGCAGAAAGTCCGGCTTGGTGCCGCAATGTCGCTTGCCGCCTCGGCCATGGCGCGCCCCGTTAGACCGGGACGCTAGGCGATTGGCGGTGCGCAGGCAAAGAAAAAGACCGGGCTGCGCCTAGAGCGCCTTTTCGAGGTCCGGCAGGACGTCGAAAAGGTCTGCCACCAAGCCATAGTCGGCGACCTGGAAGATCGGCGCATCCTCATCCTTGTTGATGGCGACGATGACCTTTGAGTCCTTCATGCCGGCCAGATGCTGGATGGCGCCCGATATACCGGCGGCGATATAGAGCTCAGGCGCAACCACCTTGCCCGTCTGCCCCACCTGCCAATCGTTCGGTGCATAGCCGGCATCGACGGCGGCGCGCGACGCGCCGACGGCGGCACCGAGCTTGTCGGCGACGGGCAGGATCACTTCCTCAAACTTCTCGCTCGAACCCAGCGCCCGGCCGCCAGAGATGATGATCTTCGCCGAGGTCAGTTCCGGCCGGTCGCCGCCCGACAGTTCTGTCGAGACATAAGAAGACAGGCCTGGATCGGCAGCGGCACCGATGGTCTCGATACTGGCGCTGCCGCCCTCGCCCGCCGCGTTGAATGAGGCGGTCCGTACGGTGATCACCTTCTTGGCGTCCGACGACTGGACGGTCTGGATCGCGTTGCCCGCATAGATCGGCCGCTTGAACGTGTCGGCGGAGACCACTTCAACGATCTCGGAGATCTGCATCACATCGAGCAAGGCTGCCACGCGCGGCATGATGTTCTTGCCATTGGTGGTCGCCGCCGCGATCAGAACGTCATAGCCATCCGCAAGGCCGACGATCAGCGCCGCCATCGGCTCGGCGAGCTGATGTTCGAGCGAAGCGTCCTCGGCCAGAAGCACCTTGGCGACGCCATCGAGCTTGGCGGCCGCATCGGCCGCCGCCTGCGCCCCCTGTCCCGCGACCAGCACATGGACGTCGCCGCCAATGTCCCTGGCAGCGCTCAGCGCCTTGGCGGTCTGATCCGAGAGCGTTGCATTGTCATGTTCGGCAACCAGAAGAATTGTCATTGTTCCGTTCCTTCCCCGCCCTTAAAGGACACCCGCTTCGTTCTTCAGCTTGTCGACAAGCTCATTGACATCGGCGACCTTGACACCGGCCTTGCGGCCCTCCGGCTCCTCGGTTTTCAGAACCGCCAGGCGCGGCGCCCCGTCGACTCCATAATCGCCCGGCGTCTTCTCGTCGATCGGCTTCTTCTTGGCCTTCATGATGTTGGGCAGCGAGGCATAGCGCGGCTCGTTCAGCCGCAGATCGGTCGTCACGATCGCCGGCATGGCGATCTGAACCGTCTGCAGGCCGCCATCGACTTCGCGCGTGACGTTGGCCTTATCGCCGTCGATCTCCACCTTGGAGGCGAAGGTGCCCTGGCTCCAGCCCAGCAACGCAGCCAGCATCTGGCCGGTCTGGTTGGCATCGTCGTCGATCGCCTGCTTGCCCAGGATCACCAGACCCGGCTGTTCTTCGTCGACAATGCCCTTCAGGATCTTTGCGACGGCCAGCGGCTCGACGATATCGTCATGCTTGACCAGAATGCCGCGGTCGGCGCCCATTGCCAGCGCGGTGCGCAGCGTTTCGGTCGCCTTGTCCGGCCCGATCGAAACCACCACGATCTCGTCGGCCTGGCCCGCTTCCTTCATGCGGATCGCCTGCTCGACCGAAATCTCGTCGAACGGGTTCATGCTCATCTTCACATTGGCCAGTTCGACGCCCGATCCGTCACCCTTGACCCGAATCTTCACATTGTAGTCGACCACCCGCTTGACCGGGACAAGGATCTTCATCGCACCGTCTCTCCGTTTCGCCGAACCGGTTTTCACCGGCCCTGACCGTTAAATGTCCGCATGCGGCGAGGCTTGCGCATCGCCGACACGCCGCGTCGGCACGTGGATGCATGGAACGGGGCCGGTACGCAAGCCCGGTCGGCGCCGAACCGCAAATTTCCCGCGCCCTACCGAATTTTGACGTTTACGTCAACGTTAAAGGCGATTGCCTGGCTTTCTCCCCGCGGTCAGCCACGCCCCCACGGGCCGTGCGTCGGCGCGGGTGGGCGGGAGGCATCGACCTCCACCGCCTGCGGTGTACGGATTTCCCGGTCGAACAGCGGCACGCCCCGGCGCCGCAGGATGAGAACCAGTGCCATGCCGGCAATGACGCCGCCAATATGCGCTGCCCACGACACCTGATCGTCGGCCATCAGCGCGATCATGGCGAACTGGAACGCGATCCACAGTCCGAGTGGAATCCAGGCGGGCAGGGGCAGTGGAATGCGGCCCAGAACGAGCACCCAGACGCGGACGCGCGGATGCAAGAGCAGATAGGCGCCGACAATGCCGGCAACCGCGCCGGACGCGCCGATCAGCGGCGCGGAAGAGGACGGATCCATCAGGCCGTGCGCCAGCGCGCCGGCCACCGCGCACAGAAGATAGAAGATGAGGAAGCGGACATGGCCCATTGCGTCTTCGACATTGTCGCCGAAAACCCAAAGGAACAGCATGTTGCCGCCCAGATGCCAGAAGTCGCCATGCAGGAACGAATAGCTGACCAGCGACATCTCCTCCGGAATCCAGACCAGCTCCGGAGGCAGTTCGGCAAAATCATTGACGACGGCAGGCGTATAGCCGAGCGAGGTGACAGTGGCGAAAAGCGCAGCGTCGCTCGCCGCCAGATTGACGCCCAGAAAGACCAGCACATTGGCGGCGATCAGCGCCAGCGTCACATATTGCAGCCTGATATGCTTGAGCCGGTTGGCATCGTGCAGCGGCACAAACATCGATATCGGGCTCCGGGGATTGTTTGCGCCATTAGAGCCGAGCGGGCCGCCCAATTCAATCTGCAAATGCGGTGCGAAGCCGGCCGGCATTGACCCGGAGATTTATCTGACCTAGGTCAGATATCATGGAGCAGAGCCCGATCTCCCGCTACCGGCGGTTCAGCCGCGCCGTCACGCGTCAGGTTGGCGCGCTCGACCAGTCCTTTCTGGGGCGCGGCCGGCCGCTCGGCTCGGCGCGAGTCTTGAACGCGATCGGCCAGGGCCGTTGCGACATTGCAGACATCCGCGCCTATCTCGGGCTGGATTCAGGCCTGACCAGCCGCCTGCTGCGCGGCCTCGAAGATGAAGGGCTCATCGAAACCCGCACCCATCCCGACGACCGGCGCAGGCGTATCGTCGGACTCACAGAGGCCGGGCGCGCCGAATTCGAAGCCTATGAAGACCTGTCGGATACCGCAGCCGACCGGTTCCTGTCGGCCCATCCGAACCGGGACGCGCTGCTGGAGGCGATGGATTTCATTGCCACCGCGATGAACCGCGATGCCGTGACCATCGACCGCGCCGACCCGACCAGCGACGCCGCCCTTTATTGCCTGGAGCGCTATTACGACGAACTGGCCCGCAGGTTCGAGGAAGGCTTCGACGTCTCGCTGTCCTGCGACCCGGAAGCATCGGACATGGTGCCGCCGCGTGGCGCTTTCCTGGTGGCCCTGTCCGACGGCCTGCCCATCGCGTGCGTCGGCCTGAAGGGAAACGGGAGCACGCTCGGCGAACTCAAACGGCTCTGGGTTGCGCCCGATGCGCGCGGTGCAGGAATGGGCCAGCGCATGATGGAAGCCATCGAGGCCGAAGCCCGGGCCCTGTGCATGGAAACACTGCGCCTCGACACCAACCGCGCACTGCCCGAAGCCTATGAGCTATACAAGCGCAACGGCTGGACGGAGATCGACCGTTTCAACGACGATCCCTATCCGGACTTCTTCTTTGAAAAGCGCCTGACCTGACCGCCGCCGTCAGCGGTTCTTGCCCGGAACCCACAGGACGTCGCCCGCACCATTGTCGTTGACGACGCGCGCGGCGACGAACAGGAAATCCGAGACGCGGTTCATGTATCGCAGCGCCACCGGGTTGACATGTTCGCCCGGTTGCTCGGCCAGTTCCACCATGTCGCGTTCGGCGCGGCGCGCCACCGTGCGGGCCAGGTGCAAGGCCGCCGCCGCTTCGCTGCCGCCCGGCAAGACGAACGAGCGCAACGGCTGCAGACCCGCATTGAGCGCGTCGATGTCCGCCTCGATCCGCGCGACCTGGGCATCGGTCATCCGCAGCGGCTCATAGTCGAGCTTCTCTTCGCTTTCCGGCGTTGCCAGGTCCGCGCCCAGATCGAACATGTCGTTCTGGATACGCGACAGCATCCGGTCGAGATCGGCGTCGGCGCCGGTGTGCAGCCGCGCAAGGCCGATGCAGGCATTGGCCTCGTCGACGGTCCCGTAGGCGCCCACCCGCCTGTCATATTTCAGGCGCCGCTCGCCCGTGCCAAGCGCCGTCGTGCCGTCGTCGCCGGTCTTCGTGTAGATCTTGTTCAGAACGACCATCGGCCCTTATCCCGCCCCGCTGCTGCCCTGCCGGGCAAGATAGACAATCAGCACGATGATCACCACCGCCACGAACTGCAAAAACACGCGCAACTGCATCAGCTTGTTGGAGACGTTGGCGTCGCCCTGCTTCATCATGTTGCGCAGGCCGGCCAGAAGCACGGCGAACACGGCAAGCATGGCGAGGATCGCCAGATAGAACATTGGACCTGACATGGGTTTTCCCGTTTGGAGAGGTTCGGATAGAAGTTAGGCGCCGCGCGCCAGGAGTCGATAGACAATGTCGGCCGGCGCAATACGCTTGGCGAAGGCGGCAAATCGCGTCTGCGGCGTCACATGGTAGTGGGGCCGCGGTCGTGCATCGGTCAAGGCCGCCGACAGCGCGCGGTAGCACCAGTCGAGCGCCTTGCCGCCCTCGTCCCCGGTTCCGCCGGCCCGCAACTGCGCCATCCGCCTACGATAGGCTTCGGCGTGCACCGAGCCGTCAATGTCGATGAACCGCTCGATCCAGGGCAGCGTGTTGACTGCAAAACGCGAGGGAACCGGCCCCGGCTCGATCAGGCTGACGTGAATGCCCGATCCCGCAAGCTCCTGGCGCATGGTCAGCATCAGGCCCTCAAGCGCATGTTTTGACGCCGTATAGGCGCCACGCAGCGGCACCGGCACAAAGCCGAGCACCGAAGAATTGTGCACGAACCGGCCCGCGCCCCGCTGTCGCATCACCGGTACGGCAAGCCGGGTCAGATGATGCCAGCCGAAGAAGTTGGCCTCGAACTGCGCCCGCAGCGCATCGACCGGCACGTCCTCGACCGCGCCCGGCTGTGCATAGGCGCCATTGTTGAACAGCGCATCGATCCGGCCATCGGTCGCTTCCATCGCCAAGGCGAAACAGGCCTCGATCGAATCCGGCTCGCAATAATCGAGATAGACCGCCTCGAACCCGTCGCCGCGCAGCCGCTCGAGATCTGTTTCCCTGCGCGCGGTGGCGATGACCTGCCAACCGTCGGCGCGCAGCCTGACCGCGCAATGGGCGCCGATGCCCGAAGAACATCCGGTGACAATAATGGTGGGTTTGCGTGTCATGATCCCAGCGCTTAGTTTGGCAGCGCGCTTTTGCATAGTCGGCGGGCGCGGGCAATTCAAACCGGCAAGGCAATGCTGCGACAGTTTCTGATCACGCGCCGCGTCCTGCGCGATGCCTTCGGACACTTCAACGAGACCGACGGCTGGGCGCTGGCCAGCCATGTCGCCCTGTCGACGCTGCTTGCCATCTTCCCGTTTCTGATCTTTGCGACGACACTCGCCACCTTCCTGGGCGCCGACCGGTTTGCCGAAGTGGCGGTGCATCTGGTGTTCGACACCTGGCCCGAGCGGATTGCCGCCCCGATCGCCCGTGAGGTCGAGAACGTTCTGACCGTGCAGCGCGGCGGACTGTTGACCATTTCGGTGATCGTCGCCGCGGTTTTCGCATCGAACGGCATTGAAGCGCTGCGCGTGGCGCTCAACCGCGCCTACCGGGTGACCGAGACCCGGTCCTTCACCTTCATGCGTCTGCAGAGCCTTTTGTTCGTTGTCATCGCCACAATCGGCTTCATGGCGATCAGCGTCCTTCTGGTCCTTGCGCCGCTTGCCTACCGGCTTGCCGAGCAATGGGTGCCGGGCATGGAGACCGTGTCCTTTTCGATCGGTTTCTGGCGCTATGTCGTCGCACTGTCCGTTCTGATCACCGGGCTGTTCGTCGTCCACAAATGGCTCCCGGACGGAAAGCGCAGCTTGGCATCCCTTCTTCCCGGCATCGCTTTGACCATTTTGGCCTGGCTGATCGGCGCTGGCGCCTTTGCGGCCTATCTGGAACGGTTTGCCACCTATGTGACGACCTATGCGGGCCTGGCCTCGATCATGATCGCGCTGGTTTTTCTTTACATCATCTCGGCGATCTTCATCCTTGGCGCCGAGATCAACGCAGCGATCCTGCGCTATCGCGCCGCCCGCGCCATCGTCCTGCCTGCCAGGGGCCAAACGGCCGATCAGCCAGCCGAATAGGACGTGGTCAACAACCGGTAAACGCGCGAGCCCGAATTGTCGCGCGCCTGGCGACTCTCTCTCAAGACCCGCTCGATAGATTTGCACCGTCACAGGAGTAGGTTTTCGCCATGTTTGAAACCATGGACATGACCGTGCTGATGGTTGTCGTGCTCGCACTGGGAGCCGCCGGCTTCTTCGCCGGTCTGGCCATGGACGGCGTGCTTCAGGATGACAGCTTCGGCGTCGTCGGCAACATGCTCATTCTCATCGTCGGCGCCCTGATCGGCGTGCATTTCGGCAGCACTGTCCGCCTTCCGCTCGACGCATTGACCGCCGATGCGGTGCGCGGCGTCATCGGCGCCTTCATCTGCCTGACAGCGTTGGCATTGATCAAGAACATGCTCAACCGCTTCGGCTTCTGAAGGCTCATTGCAGGCAAAAGCTGTCAGAGGGTCGCGGGCAGCCCGACCATGCGGCGAATGTCGGATGGTGACATGCCGGCTTCCCGCAGCGCCGCCAGTGCCGTGTCACCGCGGCTTTTCGACAGTTTGCGCCCGCCCTCATCGTCCATCACCAGATCATGATGGCGGTAGATCGGCCGGGGCAGGCCCAACAGTTCCTCCAGCAGAACATGGGCCGAGGTTGCCGCAAACAGATCGCGCCCGCGCACCACATGCGTCACGCCCTGCAGCGCATCGTCAACGACCACCGACAGATGATAGCTGGTCGGCGTGTCCCGGCGCGCCAAAACGAAATCACCCCAAATGGCCGGGTCGCCGACCTGCCACCCGGTCTCGCCACCGGGGCCTGCGCCCTGCTCCATCCAGCCAAGATCGGCCTTCTGGCCCAGATGATCGTGAGCGGCGGTAACATCGAGCCGCCAGACGCCGCCCTCATCCGACCCATCCTCTTGGCCGCGTCCCGGAAACAGCGGCGCGCCGTCGGGGTCGCGCGGCCAGATGGCGCCTTCCGCCTCATACGCCTCGACAAAGCGGCGAATGTCGGCGCGGCTCATCGCCGACCGGTAGGCCAGCCCGGCATCGGCGAGCGTTTCCAGCGCGGCCCGATAGTCGGCGAAGTGTTCGGACTGGCGCCGCACGGGCTCTTCCCATTCAAGCCCCAGCCATCGGAGATCTTCCAGCATGCGGGCTTCGAGCTCCGGCGTGCAGCGGGCCGTATCGATGTCTTCGATGCGCAGCAGGAAACGGCCGCCGGCAGCGCGGGCCATGTCGAAGTTCACAAGCGCCGAATAGGCATGACCCAGATGCAAAAGGCCATTGGGGCTCGGCGCAAAACGGAACACCGGTGTCACGATCGCTCCCGACATGCTCAGGGGTGCCAACGGTTCGCATCTGTGGCACACCTTCGGACCGAACGAAACCAGCGGGCCTTGCCGGACGATGGACACGCGCCGGACGATTGACACCCACGACGACATCGCCGCCGGGCTGCACTATCTGGCCAGGACGGACACAGCGCTCGCCCGGCTGGTGGACGCGATCGACCATGTGCCGCTCAGGCGCACGCCGCCTGGCTTTGCCAGCCTGGCCGGCATCATCGTCTCGCAACAGGTCTCCAAGCAAAGCGCCGCTGCGATCACCGGCAGGATGGTCCGGCTGGTCGACCCGCTGACACCGGAAAACTATCTGGCCGCCGGTGAAGCAGCATGGAAGGAGATCGGCCTTTCGCGTCCCAAACAGCGGACAATGTCCGCCATATGCGAAGCGATCGGCGCGGGCACGCTCGACCTCGACGGCCTGTGCACGATCGATGCGGCGGATGCGATCGCCACGATGACCGGCGTCAAGGGCATCGGCCCATGGACGGCGGAGGTCTATCTCCTGTTCGCCGCCGGCCACAGCGACATCTTTCCGGCCGGCGATCTGGCCCTTCAGGCCGCCGCCGCATCGATCTACGGGCTCGACGCACGGCCCGACGACAAGGCACTGCGCACCATGGCCGAATCATGGAGCCCCTGGCGCGGCGTTGCCGCCCGCCTTTTGTGGGCGTGGTACGGCCAGACGATTGGCAAGGCCGTCTTGCCATGATGACGCTGGAGCACCAAGCCTTTGAAATTTTTCCGCTTTCGTATAGACAGGCGGAATTGTGTGCAGCTTCACAAGCCTGTCACAAGGCGGTTAGTATAAGGCGCGCAAGGGACAGAACTGGAAAGGGTCAGTTTTGACAGTAGCGGTTTCACCGGAGGCCCTGCCCTCCCTGGTGCTGAATGCAGACTACCGTCCGCTGAGCTACTACCCGCTTTCAATCTGGTCGTGGCAGGACGCGATCAAGGCCGTCTTTCTGGACCGCGTGAACATCGTCGCCGAATATGACCACGAGGTCCATTCGCCTTCAGCCGCGATGCGCCTGCCGAGCGTCGTTTCGCTCAAACAGTACGTCAAGCCGGCACTTTATCCTGCGTTCACCCGCTTCAACGTCTTTCTGCGCGACCGGTTCGAGTGCCAATATTGCGGCTCACTCGAGGACCTGACCTTCGATCACCTGATCCCGCGCCGGTTCGGCGGCCAGACGACCTGGGAAAACATCGTCACCGCCTGTTCGCCGTGCAATCTGCGCAAGGGCGGGCGGATGCCGCACAACACGGACATGAAACCGCGCCAGATGCCGTACCAGCCGACCGTGCATGACCTGCACAACAATGGGCGCAGCTTCCCGCCCAACTATCTGCACGAAAGCTGGATGGATTATCTGTACTGGGACGTCGAGCTGGAGCCTTAGGCTCAGAACCGCTTTTTTTCAGCGCGCCGGACGTGTTGCAAGAAAGAAGGCGGCCGCCGCCAGACCGAGACTGGCAAGCACGTTCCATCCCGCAAAGGACAGGCCGAGAAACCGGCCGGCCGCAGTGTCGCAGGCCGGCGGCGTAACTGCGTCCAGATCGGCCAGAAGACTGCCCGCATCAGTCGCAAGCCCCGATGTCGCCGAAGTTGCGCAGTCGGCGGGTCCCGGCCAGAAGGCCCATTCGACGCCCGCATGATAAACGCCGAGATAGAGCCCGTAGACCATCAGCAGGCCGGCCACGACCAATGCACCGCGCGCCAGAAGCGATGGCCAGTTAAGCGCCGCCGCGAGCGCGCCGAACAGCGCAACCGGAACGCCGGTATAATAGGGCGTGCGCTGCTCGAGGCACAAAGCGCAGGGGATGAAGCCACCGATGTGCTCGAAGGCAAGCGCCGTGCCGACGACCAGCGCCATCACGCCGGCGAGCGACAGCGCGCCGAGGAATTGCGAACGTCCGGGTGAAGCGATGTCCATGAAGCGTATGTCCGGCCCGATTATGGCGCCGGCGTGGTATCAGCGGAAGAAATAGTCGACAAGGAAATAGATCAGTGCCGGCCCGCCAATGGCCAGCAGCAGAACCCAGGCCAGCCCGACCAGAAGACCGGCAATGACGAACAGCCCGTCGCGCTCGATCAGCCCCACCGCCGCCAGCGAAACGCCGAAACCAGGCACGGTATTGGTCAGCGGCAACGGCACCAGAATCGACAGGCAGGGGACGACCAGGAGCGCGCCGATCACGCGCGTTCCCCGGTCACCTGTCAGCCCGACCAGGCGCGGATGCGCCAGCCGTTCGACGAACCCGCCGCCATAGCGCCGCGTCCGGTCGACCACTTCAAGCAGGCCTTCGACGGGAAGACGCCGTTTGCGCAGCGTCTCGGGCAGCCAAGGCGCGCGCCGTCCCATCGCCATCTGCCAGGCGAGAACGACCATTGGCAGGGCCACGAGCTGCGGCAGAAGATAGACGAAGGGCAGGCAACAGGGCAGCGCCAGTATCAGGAGCAAGAGACCGAAGGCGCGCTCTTCCATCGCATCGCTGAGATCCCCCAGCGTGATCTCGGCGGACGTGTCGCCGCCATTCTGCGAGCGTAGAATATGCTCGATCTTGGCCAGCGCGCCGCGCGGTGTTGCGGCGTCTGCCGCCAATGTCTGTGTCATGGCTTTGCGTTCCGGATGCGGTTGCGCCTCGTTGGCGCGCTCTTAGCAGAGTAGGTTTAGCCGCAAACCCCAAAGAATGCCTAAATGGCGCCCATCGGGCCGCCTTGACGGATCGGGGCGGCGCCAATAGAGGTTCTGGCGACCTGACGGTCAGCCCCTTTGGCGGAATTGGTAGACGCGCCGGATTCAAAATCCGGTTCCTTCGGGAGTTCCGGTTCGACCCCGGAAGGGGGCACCATCGATTTCCTGAAAGGCGGACATGCTTCCCGCCAACCCGCAAAATCTCGACGATCTGCACGCCCGCTTTGCATGGGATCTGCCGGCGCGCTTCAATATCGGGACCGCCTGTTCCGACGTGGTCGCGCGCGAGCAGCCGGACAGGCCAGCGATCATCGAGTTCATCGACGGAGCGATGACGGCCACCGGTTTTGGCGATCTGGCGCGGCGCTCGACGCGGCTCGCTGCGGCGCTCGCCGGACACGGGATCGGGCACGGCGACCGCATCGCGATCATGGTGCCCCAGTCCGCCGACGCCGTGATTGCCCATCTGGCCACCTACAAGCTCGGTGCCATCACGGTGCCGCTCGCCACCCAGTTCGGTCCCGATGCGATCGCGTACCGGCTGAACGCATCGGGTGCCAGCGCGTTCATCGCCTTCGGCAAGGGCGTCGCGCGGGCGCGCGAAGCTCCCGGCGCCCTCGACGAGGTCAAACTCATCGTCGAGAGCGGCCCGCAGACCGGAACCGATCCAAGCCTCGACGCACTGACCGAGACCGACGATACCGGCTTTGCGCCCGTCGACACGACCCCGGACGACCCGGCGATGATGCTGTTCACCTCCGGCACGACGGGACAGCCAAAAGGCACGCTGCACGGCCATCGGGTCCTTCTCGGCCATCTGCCGGGCATCGAGATGGCGCAGAATTTCATGCCGCAGGCGGGCGACATCTTCTGGACGCCATCGGACTGGGCATGGGCCGGCGGCTTGCTCAACGCGCTTCTGCCGGCGCTCTATCACGGCGTTCCCGTCGTCGCCGCACGCGCGCCGAAGTTCGAGCCGGGCTGGGCGCTCGAGGTGATGAAGCGGTGCGGGGTCACCAATGCCTTCCTTCCGCCCACCGCACTGCGCATGATGCTGGCCGGCGGCAGCATCGCCACCGAAGAACTGTCGCTGCGCGTCATCGGCACGGCCGGTGAAGCCCTTGGGCGCCAGACCCATCAGCGCGCGATGGACATTTTCCGCGTTCCGGTCAACGAGTTCTACGGTCAGACCGAGTGCAACGCCATGCTGGCCAATTGCGCCGCCCTTGGCGTCAGTCGGCCGGGCTCGATGGGCCAGCCCGTGCCGGGACACGCCGTCGCCATTCTGAAACCGGACGGTACCGTTGCCGATGTCGGCGAGCAGGGCGAGGTTGCTGTCAAGGCGCCCGATCCGGTCCAGTTCCTTGGCTATTGGAGCGATGAGGAAGCAACGCGGGCAAAGTACAGGGACGGCTGGCTTCTGACCGGCGATTCAGGCCGCATGGACGCCGATGGCTATTTCCACTTCATTGGCCGCATGGACGATGTGATCACATCATCGGGCTACCGGATCGGCCCGTCGGAGATCGAGGATTGCCTCGCCGCCCATCCCGATGTCGAGATGGCGGCCGTGATCGGCAAACCGGACCCCGTGCGTACGGAAATCGTTGCGGCCTTCGTCAAGCTGCGGGCGGGTTTGATAGGCGACGAGGCGCGCAAGCAGGCGATCGCAGCCTTCGTCAAAACGCGGCTTTCGGCGCACGAATATCCGCGCGAGATCAATTTCGTCGAGTCCATACCCTTGACAGAATCCGGCAAGGTGATCCGCCGCCATTTTCGAAAGGACGGAACGGTCTAGCGCCGAGCCAGAAGCGAGTTGAGCCGCTTGCGCATATGGCGCGCGGTTGTGCGCGTCGACTTGTAGAGTTCGATCTGCGCGGCCGCCTGGCGCACTTCGCGGTCGCGGCCCTGCTCCAGTCCGATCACCAGCGTCAGAAGCTCGCGCCGCTCCTGCCAGAGCCGGCTCATGACCGGATGGTCCGGCGGCGCACAGCTGTCGGCGCTGACGATGTTGGGATCATCGAGCAGGGCTTCGGTCACCCGCCACATCAGCAGCATGCCCGGCGAGGAGGCCGACAGTGTCTCGTCGAACGTCGTCTTCCATGTCCACGCCCGGCCTGCGTCGACGAAGACGATCAGCGAGGCGATGATACGGTCGCCAAGCCGCAATTCGTGAATGCGGCATTTGTCGCGCGATGCCAGCGCGTTGACCGCCTCGCGGGCGAACGCGGCACGATAACGGTCGGCCGCCAGCGAAGACCGGTGGCGGCCCTTCCAACCGGCGTTTTCGAGCAGCAGGAATTCTTCCATGGCAATGCGCACGGCTTCGGGCGCGCGCGCAATGTGATAGGTCAGACCACCCTGCTGTTCGAGCCGCCGCCACAACCGTCCCAGATTACGCCTGTGATGGCTGCTGATCGACTCGGCCAGATAGGTGTCGGCATCCTGCGTGGCATCCAGCACCGGACGACGGATCGGGGTCGTGGTTGCTACCGGCAGTCCGTAGGACAGGGCGATCGAGCGGAAAAGGGATATGACAGGGCTGTCGGCGAACACGTCCGGCAGCGCCAGAACCTTGGGCAGCGGCACCGACGGTAGCGCCAGCGTCTGCAGCAGATCGTCGATGATCTGCCCGCTCTCACGACGCTCGACCAGAGGCACGCCATAGGGACCGAACGGATTGGCCCAGGCGCGGATCAGGTCGGGCCCGATCCGGAAGCCCGGCTTTTCGACCGTATAGGGCATCAGGAAACGCGTATTGGCGACCGCATCATCACGGTCCTGAAGAACCATCATGAAGACCTTGCGGTCATCGAGGCGCGGCATGGCCGGGACCGAAAAGCGTGGTGAGAAGAAGATGTTGGGTTCGACCGCAAAATTGGTCACCGGATCGATATCGTCGAAGATGTCGAATCCAGCTCCAGCCGGGTAGACGGCGAACTTGCGGTTCCCCTTCGTCAGACGGCTGGCCGGAACGGTCGCCGTGTCATCGGGCACTGCCGTCCCCGGCGTGATCAGCGGGGCACCGTCCGCGACGTCTTCCTCGATCACCGGCAGTGCGGACATGGCCTCAACGATCCGTTTTTGTGGGTGGCATGAACACGAACATGCGCACGCCAATACGCCACCAAACCAGTTGATAAAGCGCAAACGTCTCGACGATCGTGGCGATCAGCGTGGCCAGTGCCGCGCCGTAAAGGCCGTAGATCGGAATCAACAGCGCATTCAGCGCGATATTGATCGCCAGCACACCGCCGAAAAGCGCCGCGCAGGCATTCTGGTTGCCCGACATGGTCAGGAGGCTCTCGGCGGGGCCGATCGCGGCGCGTGCCACGACGCCTGCCGCCAGAATGAACAGCAGCGGATAACCGCGCCCGAAATCCGCGCCGAACAGCGACAGCAGCAGTGGGCCGGCAAGCAGGATCAGGCCCGCCATGGCGAGCGACGGCCAGAATGTCCAGTTGACCGAACGCCGTGCTAGATCGCGCAGCGCCGACTTGTCCGCATCGTCGATGCGCGCCGCAAACCTGTGCGCGACGCCTGCCTTGACGGCGAAATAGACGAAGTGAACCAGTGCCAGCGTCTTGACGGTCGCAAAATAGACGGCCGTGTCGTCCGGACGCATCATCGCGCCGACCATCAGGACATCGGCGTTGACGAGCAGGAAGAAGAATCCTTCGACCAGGAAGATCGGCAGCGACACGGCGATCCACATCGGCAGTTCGGTGCGCCGCGCTCCCGGTGGAAAGTGCCGGTCGAGCGAAGCCGTGACGACGATCAGTTGACCCAGCGTGGTCAGATAGGTGGCAAGCACCGCACAGACCAGCGCCGTCACGCCGTTGACGGGATAGTCCAGCGCCCAGGCGCCGACGAGAAAGGCGAGGATGAGCAACGGGCGCAAGATGTAGGTCGGTCCCAGCGACCGGATGGACCAGCCATTGGCCCGTGCGGTGCCGGTGAGCGTGTCGCCCAACGCGATCATTGGCAGCGCCAGCGCGCCGATCATGAACGGAACCACATAGTAAGACTGGAACCAAGACGATCCGAAATAGGCGGCGGCAATGGCAAGGGCGGTCATCGCCGTGGACGTTGCGAGGACGAAAAGCCGGCCGGTCAGCAGGAGCCCGCGCAGGCGATCCAGATCGCCGCGCTCGCGATATTGCGGCAGGAAGCGGACGATCGCCGCATGAAAGCCGAAGCAGGAGAGGTTGCCGATGATGATCATCGACACCCAGACCAAGACGAACACGCCGTATTCGAACGCGCCCATCAGCCGAGCCAGCGCGACCTGCGACAGAAAGGCGATGGCCGCGCTTGCCACACGGATCGAAAACGCCACCAGCGTCGTGCGCTGGGCCTGACTGGCCTCGTCCGTGCCGCTCAGCACCCGGTCAATGATGTCGGCAAGCGGCTGCGCCCGGCGGCTGAGAGCCTCGGGAAGCACCTGCTCAATGGTTTGGCCGGCGGAAAAACGCAAACCCAGTCGCTCCGCTCATTCGTCTGCGGACAGAAATAGCGGCTCGGGCTTAAGATTTGGTTCGCCGGCGCGGGCCGTGACGCGGCGCGGCGATCGCGCCGTCAGACGAAGGCGCCGTGGCAGTGTTTGAACTTCTTGCCCGAGCCGCATGGGCAGGCCTCGTTGCGGCCAACCTTGCCCCAGGTGCTTGGATCGTCCGGGTTGCGCTCTTCGGGCGCCACTTGACCGGTCGCCGCAGCGATGATGCCGGCAGCGGTGCGCGCAGCGCCGTTGTCGGCCATCTCGTTTTCGCCGGTGACGGGGTCGGCATGCTGCGCCTGCATCGGCGGCGCCTCGGGTTCGGGCGCCTGCGCAGCTTCCTGGACGATCTCAACCCGCATCAGTTGCGCGGTGACGACCTTGCGCAGATTGGCGAGCATCGACTGAAACAGTTCGAATGCTTCGGACTTGTATTCCTGCAGCGGATCGCGCTGGCCATAGCCGCGGAAACCGATCACCGAGCGCAGATGATCGAGATTGACCAGATGTTCGCGCCAAAGATGATCGAGCGTCTGCAGGATGATCGACTTTTCGACATAGGCCATGACGTCCGGACCAAACCGCTCGGCCCGTTCAGTGGCCGCATTGTCGCCAGCCTCGCGCAGCCGTTCAAGAATATCGTCCTCTGCAATGCCCTCCTCGGCCGCCCATTCGTCGACCGGAAGTTCAATGTTGAGCGACTTGGTCGTCTCTTCCTTGAGCCCCGCCACATCCCACTGTTCGGCATAGGCTTTTTCGGGAATGTGGTCGGCCACCAGGGTCTCGATGACCTCGTGGCGCATCTCGGTGACAGTCTCGGCGACATTGACCCCGTCCATCAGTTCGAGCCGCTGCTCGAAGACCACCGTTCGCTGGTCGTTCATCACGTCGTCGAACTTCAGAAGGTTCTTGCGGATGTCGAAATTGCGCGCCTCGACCTTTTTCTGCGCCTTTTCCAGCGCCTTGTTGATCCAGGGGTGGACGATCGCCTCACCTTCCTTGAGACCCAGTTTCTGCAGCATGCCGTCCATCCGGTCCGAGCCGAAGATGCGCATCAGATCATCGGCCAGCGACAGATAGAATTTGGAGCGGCCGGGATCGCCCTGACGGCCCGACCGGCCGCGCAGCTGGTTGTCGATTCGACGGCTTTCGTGCCGCTCGGTCGCCAGAACGTAAAGGCCGCCAGCGTCGAGCGCTTCCTGCTTCAGCTTTTCGACCTCGGCCTCGATCGCCTTTGCCTTGGCGTCCCGATCCGGGCCTTCGGCCACCTCGCCCAGCTCCTGTGCAATGCGCATCTCGGCATTGCCGCCCAGTTTGATGTCCGTGCCGCGGCCGGCCATGTTGGTGGCGATCGTCACTGCGCCGGGCACGCCGGCCTGGGCGACGATGAAGGCCTCGCGCTCGTGCTGGCGCGCATTGAGCACTTCGTGGGTCACGCCGCCGGCCTTGATCGCCCGGTCGACATGCGCCAGTCCCTCTTCGAGCCATTGGCGCAGTTCGGGCTCCTTGCCCGCCTTGAGCGCGTCGAGACGGCCCTGCAGCCTCTCGCGCAGCGCCTTAAGGAATTTCTTGTCGCCCAGCATGCGGGCGAGCATTTCCGACTTTTCGATCGATGTGGTGCCGACGAGCACCGGCTGCTTGCGTTGCTGCGCATCGATGATGTCGATCACCACCGCATCGTACTTTTCCTCGACCGTGCGATAGACCTCGTCATCCTCGTCGACGCGCTTGACCGGCAGATTGGTCGGGATCTCGACCACGCCCAGACCGTAGATGTTGCCGAATTCCTCCGCTTCCGTCGCCGCCGTGCCGGTCATGCCGGCCAGCTTGTCATACATGCGGAAATAGTTCTGGAAGGTAACCGAGGCGAGCGTCTGGTTCTCGGGCTGGATCGTCACCTTTTCCTTGGCTTCCAGCGCCTGGTGCAGGCCTTCCGAAAAACGTCGGCCCGGCATCTGGCGGCCGGTGAACTCATCGATGATGATCAGATCGTCACCCTTGACGATGTAATCCTTGTCGCGCTGGAACAGCTTGTGCGCCTTCAGCGCATTGTTGAGGTGGTGAACGATCGAGACATTCTCGACATCGTAGAGGTTTTCGCCCTTCAGAAGGCCCGCCTCTTCGAGCATCCGCTCGACCCTCTCGGTGCCCTCCTCGGTGAAGGTTGCCGAGCGCTGCTTTTCGTCGACCTCGTAATCCTCGGCGACAAGGCCGGGGATGAACGTGTCGATCTGCACATAGAGTTCGGAGCGGTCCTCGAGCGGACCGGAGATGATCAGCGGCGTGCGCGCCTCGTCGATCAGGATCGAATCCACCTCGTCGACGATCGCGAAATTGTGATCGCGCTGCACCATCTGCGCGCGCTCATACTTCATGTTGTCGCGCAGGTAGTCGAAGCCCAGCTCGTTGTTGGTGCCGTAGGTGACGTCGCAATTGTATGCCGCCTGGCGCTGGGCATCGTCCATGCCATGGATGATGACGCCCACCGTCAGCCCGAGGAACTGGTAGAGCCTACCCATCCACTCCGCATCGCGCCCGGCGAGATAGTCGTTCACAGTGACGACGTGGACGCCCTTGCCCGACAGGGCGTTCAGATAGACCGGCAGCGTGGCGACCAGCGTCTTTCCCTCGCCGGTGCGCATTTCAGCGATCGAGCCCTCGTGCAGCACCATTCCGCCAATGAGCTGCACGTCGAAGGGGCGCATGCCAAGCGCGCGCTTGGACCCCTCGCGCACGACCGCAAAGGCTTCAACCAGAAGATCGTCGAGGCTTTCGCCGCCCTTGATCCGTTCGCGGAACGCCTCCGTCTTGCCGCGCAACTCATCGTCGCTCAGCGCTTCCATCTCCGCTTCCATCGCATTGATGGCGGCCACGCGCGGCCGCTCGGACTTGATGCGCCGGTCATTGGCGGATCCGAAGAGTGAGCGGGCAATGCCCCCGAGACTGACCATGAATGGCGGCCCTTTCGTCAGAACAGTTCAGCGGCCCTGAAATTCAGTCGCCCGCAAGCGCGCGGAACGCGGCGCCCCAACCCGGAAAACAGGCCAACTGCACGGTGGACGCCGGTTGGGTGGACAGATAAGAGTGGCACAAATGCTTGTCAACGCCGCCGCCGGGCAGGCTTTGTTTCCCCGTTCGGCCGCCCGGCAGGTCTTCGATCCGAACGGCAGATTGCCCTCGCTACAAGGTCTTTCATCATGTCTTACCGTGTCAATCGCGCTCGTCCCCTTCTTGCCGCCGGGCTGGCTGTGGTGCTGTCTGTTCCGCTCGCCGGCACGGCCCGGTCCCAGGAGGCGCAGGCGCCCGATCCGGATGCGGTGATCGGCACGATCGACGGTCGCGAGGTCACCAACCGGGACATCGCGTTCGCCATTGGCGATCTGGAGGACCAGCTCAGCCAGGTTCCGCCGGACCAGCAGCGTTTCGCCGCCATGATGGCGCTGATCGACATCGAGCTTCTGGCCGGCAAGGCCGAGAGCGAAGGCGTCGCCGAAACCGGCGAGTTCCAGCAGCGATTGGAATTCCTGCGGTCGCGGGCCCTGCACAACAGCTATTTCCGCGACCAGGTGGTCGATACCGTCAGCGACGCCGATGTGCGCGGCCGCTACGACGCCGAGATCGCCGCCACGCCGCCGGAGAACGAGGTTCGCGCGCGGCACATTCTCGTTGAGACCGAGGAAGAGGCGCGGGCCGTGATCGCCGAACTCGACGGCGGCGCGGATTTCGCAGAACTGGCCGCCGAAAAGTCGACCGGACCGTCGGGTCCCAATGGCGGCGATCTGGGCTATTTCACGCGCGGCCGCATGGTGCCGCCCTTCGAGGAGGCCGTATTCGCGCTCGAACCCGGCGGCGTGACGGCCAATCCGGTCGAGACTCAGTTTGGCTGGCACGTCATCAAGCTGGAAGACCGCAGGCCGGTCCAGCCGCCGCCCTTCGATCAGGTCGAGGCGCAGGTCCGCTCGGTCCTGCTGCGGGAACGCTACTTCGAGCTTTTGACCGCGCTGCGCACCGAGGCGGCGATCGAGATCACCGATCCAGAGCTCAAAGCTGCCTATGACGCAGCGATCAGCGCCGGCGTGAACGCGGCCCAATAGCGCCGGACACGCATACATGCCGACCAAGATCTCTCCGCTTGCACCCAAGGCGCTGGCCGCCCTGCCGCCCATCGATGGCGTGCGGGTCGGAGCCGCAGCCGCAGGCATCAAATATGCCGGCCGCACCGATCTGATGGCCATGGTGTTCGATGCGCCGGCCGCCGTCGCCGGTGTCCTGACCCGCTCGCGCTGCCCGTCGGCCCCTGTCGACTGGTGCCGTGCCAACCTGCCCGGCGGCAAGGCACGCATCCTTGTCGTCAACTCGGGCAATGCCAACGCCTTCACCGGCAAGAAGGGCGCCGATGCGACGGCCCTGACCGCGCAGATGGCCGCATCGGCGATGGATTGTCCGGTCTCGGAGGTCTTCCTGTCATCGACCGGCGTGATCGGCGAACCGCTCGAGGCCGCAAGATTCGAAGGCGTGCTGCAACAACTCGTCGGCGCCGCGGATCCCGACCGCTGGGAAGAAGCGGCCCGGGCGATCATGACGACCGACACATTTCCCAAGCTCGCCACACGGACGGCCCGGATCGACGGCGTCACCGTCACGATCAATGGCATCGCCAAGGGATCGGGCATGATCGCGCCGGACATGGCGACGATGCTCGCCTACATCTTCACCGACGCGCCCGTTTCCGCCTCTGCCTTGCAGGCGCTTGTCGGCGGGCATGTCGATTCGACCTTCAACGCGATCACCGTCGACAGCGACACCTCGACATCCGACACGGTTCTGGCGTTCGCCACCGGCAAGGCCGATCTTGCCCCCGTCGAGCACGCCGACGATGCCCGCCTTCCGGGGTTCGCGACTGCGTTCGCCGACCTGATGGAAGACCTTGCACTCCAGATCGTCCGCGACGGCGAAGGCGCGAGCAAGCTGATGCGCATCGAGGTGTCCGGTGCGCAATCGGACGCTTCGGCCCGGACGATCGCGCTGGCCATCGCCAATTCACCGCTGGTCAAGACCGCGCTCGCCGGCGGCGATGCCAATTGGGGCCGCATCGTCATGGCCGTCGGCAAGGCCGGCGAACCGGCAGACCGGGACAGGCTCGCCATCCGGTTTGGCGACTTGGTCGCGGCGACGGACGGCGAACGCGCGGCCGGCTATGACGAAACCGCGATGAGCGCCTACATGCAGCGCGACGAAGTCACCATCGGTGTCGACATCGGCCTTGGCGACGGGCGCTTCACCGCGTGGGGCTGCGATCTGACCAAGGACTATGTCGCCATCAATGGCGACTACCGAAGCTAGGATCGGAGGATCTATGCCAAGACTGTCGATGGTCAGACGGATGGAGGCGGTCGGGTTCCGCGCCTGGCCGGCCTCATCGGTCCACTATGACGGCAGTTGGGCGGTACGCCTGACGGCCAGCCATCCCTCAAGGCGCCTCAACTCCATCAACCCGCTCGATCCGGCCGACAATCGCGAGATCGAGCAGCGCATCGCCCGGATCGAAAAGCGCTTCAAGGCCTATGAACGGCCGATCGTCTTCCGCATGTCACCGCTGGCGCCGGCCGAACTGGAAGCGCATCTGAACGCGATGGGATGGACGCGGGCGGACGAGACACGGGTGCTGGCCGCCCCGCTCGACCAGATCGATCTCGAAAGCGGCTATGAGTTGCTGCCGGTGCGCGATATCGGCCGTTTTGTCGACGCGGCGATCACGCTCCATGCCGATGAACGCGTCAACAAGCCCGGACTGACCGAACTACTCGAAAGCATCCGCCCGCCCTTCGGCATGTTCGTTGTCGAGGACGATCAGGGCCCGGCGGCCACCGCCCTGTGCGTCCATGACAATGAAATGGCCGGCCTGTTCGAGATCGCCGTGCGCGACGGGCTGCGCAACAAGGGATATGGCCGCTCGATCGTGCGCGCCGCCCTCAGATGGGCTGCGGCTCAGGGCGCGGCAACCGGTTGGCTGCAGGTGGAAGCTGCCAATACCGCCGCCAACGGTCTCTACGACCGGATGGGATTTGAAGAAGTCTACCGCTATGTCTATCGGATGCGGGGCGACTGACCGGTGAATGCCAAACCCCTGATGCTAGTCGCCGCATGTGCGCTCGTCGACCGCGAAAACCGCATCCTTCTGGCGCAGCGGCCGCCAGGAAAGGCGATGGCCGGTCTCTGGGAGTTCCCCGGTGGCAAGTTCGAGCCCGGCGAAACGCCGGAGCAGGCGCTGATCCGCGAACTTGAGGAAGAACTGGCCGTGCGGACCGAAGCAGCCTGTCTTGCGCCGCTCACCTTCGCCAGCCATGCCTATGCGGGCTTCCACCTGCTGATGCCGCTCTACATTTGCCGCAAGTTCGAGGGCATCCCGGTCTCGCGCGAAGGCCAAACGCTCAAATGGGTTCGGGCACGCGACCTGCGCGACTATCCCATGCCGGATGCCGACGCGCCGCTCGTCCCCGTGCTGCAGGACCTTCTGTGAACCGCCGGCGGCGGCATGTCGGCGGACCTTAGCGTTAATCAATCGTTTATGGGATCGTGGGACTGTGATCGCCATGGCGCGGGCCGGAGACACGCATCGTCGGGCCGCCATTCGGGGTATGGTCATGAGTGACGACAATCAATGGTATGCGCCGGTCGAACCCAAGCGCTCAGCCGTCCTTGACTGGGGCAACAGCCTGTTGCGCGCGACATTGCTGTTCGGCGTGTTGGCCGTGGCCGTGGCGATGTTCGCCACGCCCTATCTGGACAGATCGAGCGCGCGAATTGCCGCCGACAGGTCCAACCCCGGCATCGACTTCATGACCACCGCATCGACGCCGCAACAGCGCTCGGCCTACACGATGCGCCGCAGCGTCCTGCAGAACTCGCCGAACGCGGTCTGCATCATCCATGCCAACGGCACCCAGACGGGCGACTGCTCGCGCTGAATCGGCACGAGCCTTCAACCATCGCTTAACCACGCTTCGTAAACAGTTGGCCAAGGCCGATCTGCCGAACACCGCGTTAACCTTGTCGCGCTAGGGTGCGACCGTGAGAGGTGATCGCTATGTTCCGTAAATTCCTGACAGACGAACTCGGTTCGACAGCCATTGAGTATGGGCTCATTGCAGCCCTCATTGCCGTCGGCATCATTGCGGGCATGTCGGCCACCGGCACGAGCGTGAACAACCTCTACGACACCAACAATGGCAAGATCGGCACCGCCATCGGCGGCGGCTAGACTTTACCAAAGTCGTGATCAGCGCTTTGCCTTGAGCGCCTCGGCCAGCGAGTGCGTGGCACTGCCGGGCTTGAGCGGCTTTGGCTGGCTTTCATCGGGCACCCAGCCAGACATCCAAACGAAAGAGAATGTCGCGCGGACCCGGCCATCGGCATCGGCGTGGCGCTCCGCGTAAAGGCGCACCGCTTCGAAGAGCACCCCACGGCGTGTGAAATGTCTGGGCCGGGCGACCAGCGAGTTGGTAGCCCCCATGGCGCGCAGATCGCGCATCAGATCGAACGCGTTGTCATAACGCACGGCAACCGTGTCATGATCGGCGACGGGCAGCGCGAAGCCGGCCCTTTGCAGAAGCCCGCCGGCATCGCGGACGTCCATGAATGGCAGGATGCGCGGCGCCGCGCCGCCTGCGACCGCGGTCTCCGCCTCGGTGAGGCATTCGCGCAGTTCGGCCAGCGTTCCGCTGGACGGCACGCATGCGAGCAACAGACCGTCCGGGCGCAAGGCACGCCGGATCTGCACCAGCGCCCCCGGCACATCGTTCATCTCGTGCAGGTCGAGCATGGAGACGGCCAGATCGGCGCTCGCCTCGGACACATTCAGCGTTTCGTCGCCATCGAAAACAGCCCGATCGACCGCTCCGGTCTTGCCGGTCGCGGCAAGCGTCTCGGCAACCCGGTCCGCATACGGGCCGACCGCCAGCGCCCGGTCGAAGGTGCGCGTCGGCAAGGCGATCCGGTCGGCCAGCTCGTCGAGCGCGCGCGTCAGCAGGAAATCGGCACCCGCAACGCCGAGCCGGGCTGCCCTTTCAAGGTTGGCGGCACGTTGCTTTTGATCGATGATGGCGCGCATGAGCGGCCGATACCTCGCTATGACAGGCCGGATGATGAGCCTTGGGCGTCAATGGGCGATAAAGGCCGGTCGCGCAACCGGCACCGTCCTGTTCCCCGACGCGTGCCTTGCCTGTGGCCGCCATGTCGCGCGGCACGGAACGCTCTGCGCCCGATGCTGGCCCGACATCGCCTTCATCGAACAGCCGCTATGCGACGTCAGCGGCGTGCCTTTCGCACACGACTTCGGCCGCCGGATGGTCAGCGCGGAGGTACTCGCCAACCCGCCGCTCTATGACAGGGCGCGCGCGGCCTGCGTCCATGCGGGCGCCGCACGGCAGCTCGTCACGCGCCTCAAATATGGCGACCGCACCGACCTTGCACCCTGGATGGCCCGCTTCATGGCGCGGGCAGGCGCAGAACTGATCGACGAGGCCGATGTGATCATTCCGGTGCCGCTGCACCGCGGCCGCCTGTGGCGCCGCCGTTTCAACCAGGCCGCCGAACTGGCCAGGGCGCTCGCCACAGCAAGCGATCTGCCAATGGGCGCCGGCGCGCTCACGCGGCAAAGGCGCACGCGGCCGCAGGTGGGCCTGACGGCCAACCAGCGCCAGGTCAATGTGCGCGGTGTCTTCAAGGTCCCGCCAAGCCAGGAGATCGCCGTGGCCGGCCGGCGGGTGTTGCTGGTCGACGACGTTTTGACCACGGGCGCGACTGTCGAGGCGGCCGCCAAGGCGTTGAAGAAGGCCGGCGCGGTGTCGGTCATGGTGCTGACCTTTTCGCGCGTCGTCGCCGGACGGCGCGGCCCGGACGCAAGCGCCCGCTGAACCGCGAACCTTTCACTTGAACGCCGTACGGCCTATATCGCAGCCAGACGGATGATCGTTTCGGAAAGACGAAAAATGGCAAACGTGACCATCTACACGCGACAATTGTGCGGCTTTTGCACCGCGGCCAAGCGGCTGCTCGACAAGAAGGGCATCGCCTATGTCGAGCATGATGCAAGCTTCAATCCGGCACTGAAGCGCGAAATGGTGCAGAAGGCCAATGGCCGCGCCACCTTTCCGCAGATCTTCGTCGGCGACACCCATGTCGGCGGTTGTGACGATCTGATGGCCATGGAGCGTGCTGGCAAGCTGGACGCGCTCCTGGCCGCCTGACCGCCATGCGTGTCGCCTGCATACAGATGCGGTCGGGTACCGATCCGGACCGCAACACCAAGGACTTCGAGCGATTGGTCGGCGAAGCCGCAGGCGCTGGCGCACGCTATGTCCAGACACCGGAAATGACCGGACTGGTTCAGAAAGACCGGGCCGCGCTGATGGAGGCTGTGCGGCCGGAGCCGAACGATCCGGTGTTCGCCGCCGCGGCCCGGCTGGCAAAACAGCACGATGTCTGGCTGCATGTCGGCTCGACGCCGATCCTGCGCGAGGACGGCAAGGTGGCCAACCGCGCCGCGCTTTTTGCGCCGGACGGCACGCGGGCGGCGACCTACGACAAGATCCACATGTTCGATGTCGACCTTCCCAATGGCGAAAGCTGGCGGGAATCGGCCATCTACGCACCGGGCGGCGCACTCGTGACCTGCGACATGGACGGTGCAAGGCTCGGCCTTGCCATCTGCTACGATGTCCGGTTCCCGCATCTGTTCCGCGATCAGGCGCGCGCCGGCGCTGCCATCCTGACGTCTCCCGCCGCCTTCACCCGCCAGACCGGCGAGGCCCACTGGCACATCTTGCTGCGGTCCCGCGCCATCGAGAACGGCGCTTTCGTGATCGCTGCGGCCCAGGGCGGCGTCCATGAAGACGGCCGCGAGACCTATGGCCATTCACTGATCATTGACCCTTGGGGCGCGATCATCGCCGAAAAGGATGATGACGAAACGGGCATAATCGCCGCCGACATCGATCTTGCCGCGCCGGCCGCGGCGCGATCCAGGATACCCAACCTGCAAAATGCGCGGTCCTATGTGCATGAGAACAGAACACAAGAGACTGCACGATGAAGTTCACGCTGCATTGCGACAAGGGCCACGAATTCGAGGCGTGGTTCCGCTCCAACGAGGATTATGAGACCCAGGCAAAGCGGGGCTTCGTCGAATGCCCCTCCTGTGGGTCGATCAACATTGCCAAGGCGCTGATGGCGCCCCAGGTCGCAACCGGTCGCGCCAAGGATGACCGCAAGGAGGCCGTCATGGTCGCCGCAGGCCAGGCGATGCGGCGCGAGATCGTCGAGAAGATGCGCGAAGTGACGCGGCAGGTGAAGGCGCAGGCCGAGGATGTGGGCGAGAAGTTTCCCGAACAGGCGCGCCAGATGCATTATGGCGAGACCGATGCCAAACCAATTTACGGCAAGGCATCGCCCGACGATGTCGAGAGCCTGGTCGACGAGGGCGTCGACATCATGCCGCTGCCCGAATTGCCTGAGGATCTGAACTAGCCATCGGGCCTAACCGGCGTCGGCCCCGCGCCGCGACACCACCATGTAGTTGACGTCCATGTCGCGCGACAGCCGCCATTCGTCGGCCAGGACGTTGTAGAAGACGCCACTGCGGTCGAACACTTCGACGCCCGTACCCGACAGCGCCGCATCGATCTCCGACGGCTTGACCAGCTTTTCGTACTGGTGCGTGCCCTTGGGCAGCCAGCCCAGCACGTATTCGGCGCCGATGATCGCCAGCCCCCACGCCTTTGTGGTGCGGTTGATGGTGGCAACGAACATCAGCCCGCCGGGCCGCACCATCGCCGCGCAGGACTTCAGAAACAAATCCACGTCGGCGACATGCTCGACCACCTCCATGTTGAGGATCACGTCGAACGTCTCGCCAGCCTGCTCCAGCGCCTCGGACGTCGTGGCGCGGTAGTCGACATCGACCCCCGACTGGGCCGCATGGATCTTGGCGACCTCGATATTGGTCTCGGACGCATCCGCCCCGACCACATCGGCGCCCAGCCGCGCCATCGGCTCGCTCAAAAGCCCGCCGCCGCAGCCAATGTCCAGCAGCCTCAGCCCGTCGAACGGTTTCGGCGCGCTGGGATCACGACCGAAATGCGCGCACACCGCGTCGCGGATGTAGGTCAGGCGCACGGGATTGAACTTGTGCAGCGGCTTGAACTTGCCCTTGGGGTTCCACCATTCCGCCGCCAGCCGGGAAAACCGGTCCACTTCGGCCTGGTCGATGGTGGTGGCGCTGTCGGTCATCTCATGCTCCGCATTATCGTCCGCACACGCAAGTCGGGCGGAAGGGCGGCCAAGTCAACCCATGGGCTTGCTTGCGGGGTGCGGCATAGTCCGCTATGGACCGCGCGTTTCGTAAACACCCACCCGCCGGACCCTCCCCAAATGGCCCGCATCGTGATGAAATTTGGCGGCACATCCGTCGCCGATCTGGACCGCATCTGCAATGTGGCGCGCCACGTCAAACGCGAGGCCGACGCAGGTCATCAGGTCGCCGTGGTGGTTTCGGCAATGGCCGGCAAGACCAACGAACTGGTGGAATGGGTGCGGCAGATGCCGCTTGCAGCGGGTGCCAACGCTTCCTTCTACGATGCCCGCGAGTATGACACGATCGTCTCGTCGGGCGAGCAGGTGACAAGCGGGCTTCTGGCGATCGCGCTGCAGTCGATGGGCGTCGACGCCCGTTCCTGGCAGGGCTGGCAAATCCCGGTCAGAACGGACAATGCGCACGGTGCCGCCCGCATCGCCGACATTGAGGCCGACACGCTGAACGAACGCCTGTCGATGAACCAGGTGGCCGTCGTCGCCGGATTTCAGGGCATCGGTCCGGACAATCGCATCGCCACGCTCGGCCGCGGCGGCTCGGACACGTCGGCGGTCGCGCTGGCTGCGGCCATCGGCGCCGACCGATGTGACATCTACACCGATGTCGACGGGGTCTACACCACCGACCCGCGCATCGAACCTGCCGCGCGGCGTCTGGCCCGGGTCTCGTTCGAGGAGATGCTGGAAATGGCCTCGCTCGGCGCCAAAGTGCTCCAGGTGCGTTCGGTGGAAATGGCCATGGTGCACAATGTGCGCACCTTCGTGCGCTCCAGTTTCGACGCACCCGACGCGCCGGGCATGGACAACTTCGACAACCCGCCCGGAACGCTGATCTGCAGTGAGGACGAGATCGTGGAACATGAAACCGTCACCGGCATTGCCTATGCCAAGGACGAAGCGCAAATCTCGCTGCGCCGCGTCGCCGACCGTCCCGGCATTTCGGCCGCAATCTTCGGCCCGCTCGCCGAGGCCGGCATCAATGTCGACATGATCGTGCAAAACGTATCCGCCGACGGCGACTTTACCGACATGACCTTCACCGTCCCGTCCGGCGATGTGGACAAGGCCGTTGCCGCGCTCGAACAGCACAAGCAGGCGATCGGCTACGACACCGTCCAGTCCGAGACGGGCCTCGCCAAGGTTTCGGTGATCGGCATCGGCATGCGCAGCCATGCGGGCGTCGCCGCGACCGCATTCCAGGCGCTGGCCGACAAGGCGATCAACATCCGCGCCATCACAACCTCGGAGATCAAGATCTCCATCCTGATTGACGGCGACTATGCCGAACTGGCCGTGCGGACGCTGCATGGCGTCTATGGGCTCGACAAGGCCTGACCCGGCGGTCCAGATTGGCGCCATGAGCGCCAACCGATTTTCCGGACCCGACGGGCCGCCCGCGACCCGCGACAAGGACGCGGGCTCCCGCGTGCTTCTCAAGCGCATCCGTGAAATCATGGCCGAACCGATGGCGCCGCAGCAGCGCCTCGACCGGATCGTCGGCCAGATCGCCCAGTCAATGGTCGCAGAGGTCTGCTCGGTCTATGCGTTGCGGGCCGATGGGGTACTCGAACTCTATGCCACCGTCGGCCTCAATCCCAAGGCCGTGCACCAGTCGCAATTGCGGCTTGGCCAGGGGCTTGTCGGCACGATCGCGGCGTCCTCGCGCCCGTTGAATCTGGCCGAGGCGCAAAAGCACCCGGCCTTCGAATACCTCCCCGAAACCGGTGAGGAACTCTACAACGCCTTCCTCGGCGTGCCGATCCTGCGTGCCGGCCGCACGCTCGGCGTGCTTGTCGTTCAGAACGAAGCCCACCGCGCCTATGGCGACGATGAGGGCGAGGCGATGGAAACCGTCGCCATGGTGATCGGCGAGATGATCGCCACCGGCGATCTGAAAAGCCTGTCGTCCACCGGCGTCGAACTGGATCTGGCCAAGCCCGTCACCAATCATGGCCAACCCCTGTCCGAAGGCATCGGACTGGGACATGTCGTCCTGCATGAACCCCGCGTCGTCGTCACCGACATGTTCAACGACGACACACGGACCGAACTGGAGCGGCTGGGCGTTGCGCTCTCCAGCCTGCGGCTGACAATCGACGACATGCTCTCGCGCGGCGATGTGGCGTTCGAGGGCGAGCATCGCGACGTTCTGGAAACCTATCGCATGTTCGCCCACGACAAGGGCTGGGTGCAGCGCATGGAGGAAGCGATCCGCAATGGCCTGACCGCAGAGGCCGGCGTCGAGAAGGTGCAAAGCGACATGCGCGCGCGGCTCAGTACCGTGACCGATCCCTATCTGCGCGAACGTATGAGCGATTTCGACGATCTGGCGAACCGTCTGCTCCGCCAGTTGATCAGCGGCGAGCCATCCCACAGTGCCAACGCCCTGCCCGAGGACGCCATCATCGTGGCGCGCAACATGGGTGCGGCCGAACTGCTCGACTATCCGCGCGACCGGCTGCGTGCCCTTGTGCTGGAGGATGGTGCGCCGACCAGCCATGTGGTGATCGTCGCCCGCGCCATGAACATTCCCGTCGCTGGGGGTGCCAAGGGCATCGTCGCCATGTCCGATTCGGGCGATGCGATCATCGTCGACGGCCTGTCGGGTCATGTGCATCTTCGCCCGCAGCCCGATGTCGAAGACGCCTACGCCGAAAAGGTGCGCTTCCGTGCGCGGCGGCAGGAAGAGTATCGCACGCTGCGCGACCGGCCGTCGGTCACCGCCGACGGTCAGGCCGTCTCGCTGTTGATGAATGCGGGACTTCTGGTCGATCTGCCGCAGGTCGAACAGTCGGGCGCAGCGGGGATCGGCCTGTTCCGCACCGAACTGCAGTTCATGATCGCCGCCACCTTCCCGCGCGCCGAGGCGCAGGAACGGCTTTACCGATCGGTGCTGGATGCCGCCGCCGGCAGGCCGGTGACCTTCCGCACGCTCGATATCGGCGGCGACAAGGTACTGCCCTATTTTCGCAACGCGCCCGACGAGGAGAACCCGGCACTCGGCTGGCGCGCCATGCGGCTGGCGCTCGACCGGCCCGGCCTGTTGCGCACCCAGGTGCGGGCGCTCCTGAAAGCGGCATCCGGCCGCGAACTGCGGCTGATGCTGCCCATGGTCACCGAACTGCACGAGATCGACCAGGCGCGCGCTCTGATCATGCGCGAGGTCAAGCATCTGTCGCGCTTCGGCCACGGCCTGCCGCTGACTTTGCGGATCGGTGCGATGCTGGAAGTGCCCTCGCTCCTGTTCGATCTCGACGGATTGATGGAAAAGGTCGACTTCGTGTCGATCGGCTCGAATGATCTGTTCCAGTTCATGTATGCCGCCGACCGCGGCAACAGCCGCGTTGGCGACCGGTTCGAGACGCTGTCGCCCACATTCCTGCGCGCGCTGAAATCGATCGCCGACGCCGCCGGCCGGCACGACACGCCATTGACTCTGTGCGGCGAGATAGCAGGCCGGCCGCTCGAGGCGCTGGCCCTTGCGGCGCTCGGCATCACCACGCTTTCCATGTCGCCGGCCGCCATCGGCCCCGTAAAGGCGGCCCTTCTGAAGACCGACATGGCCGCCCTGCGCGCCGCAATTGCCGATCCGCTTGAAAATGGCGGCACCGGCGCCGATATCCGTTCCATCATCATGGAATTTGCCGACGCGCACGCCATTGCCCTTTGACAGACGGCGAAGGGCCGCTATCAACCCGCCATGCTCGATCTGCCAGCCGACAAGATGGACCAGATGGTCAAGCGTTTCGACATGCTCGAAGCGCAGATGGCCGAAGGGCCCGACAGCGAGACCTATGTCCGTCTCGCCGCCGAGTATGCCGAACTTGAGGAGATCGCCGGCAAGATTCGCGAGTACCGCCAGGTCGAGGCCGAACGCGACGATCTCGACGCGCTGCTCTCGGATGCCGACATCGACGCGGAGATGCGCACGCTTGCCGAAGAGGAGCGGCCCGAACTCGACGACCGGCTCGAAACACTCGGACAGGACATCAGGCTTCTCTTGCTGCCGCGCGACGCCGCCGACCAGCGCAGCGCGATTCTCGAGATCCGTGCCGGCACCGGCGGCCTGGAAGCGGCCCTCTTTGCCGGAGACCTGTTCCGCATGTATGAGCGCTTCGCCGCCGCCCATGGCTGGAAGATGGAGATCGTGTCGGCATCCGACGGCGATGCGGGCGGCTACAAGGAGATCATCGCCCAGGTTGAAGGCAAGGGCGTTTTCTCGAAGCTGAAGTTCGAGTCCGGCGTTCACCGCGTCCAGCGTGTGCCCGAGACCGAAGCCGGCGGCCGCATTCATACATCGGCTGCCACCGTTGCCGTCCTGCCCAAGGCCGAGGAGGTCGATATCGACATCCGCAACGAGGACGTCCGCATCGACACGATGCGGGCATCGGGCGCCGGTGGTCAGCATGTCAACACGACCGACTCGGCGGTGCGCATCACCCATGTCCCGTCCGGCATCGTCGTCGTACAAGCGGAGAAGTCGCAGCACCAGAACCGCGCCCGCGCCATGGAGATCTTGCGCGCCCGCCTTTACGACGAGGAACGGCGCAAGGCGGCCGAGGAACGCTCGGAAGCAAGGCGTCTCCAGGTCGGCTCCGGTGACCGGTCCGAGCGTATCCGCACCTACAACTTTCCGCAGGGACGCGTGACCGACCACCGGATCAACCTGACGCTCTACAAGCTGGACCGGGTGATGGAGGGCGATCTCGGCGAAATCGTCGACGCGCTGACGGCCGATCATCAGGCCAGATTGCTCACCGAAGAGGCGGCGGCATGAGATGACCGGCTCGGCAAGCCTTCAGGACGCCTATGACGATGCGGTCGCCCATCTGTCCCGCGCCGGCTCGCCGACGCCCGACTTGGATGTGACGCTGTTGGTCGAGCATACGACGGGAATGACCGCGCTGGACCGGTTGACGCAGCCCGACAAACCGCTCAACCCGCGTCAACATCAGGCGCTCAGAACGGCGATCGCCCGCCGGATGAGCCACGAACCCGTTCACCGGATCATCGGCTGGCGCGAATTCTATGGCCTGCCCTTGTCGCTGAACGCGCACACGCTGGTGCCGCGCCCCGACACCGAAACGCTGGTCGATCTGGTCTTGCCGTTTGCGCGCCACCGCGCCGACCAGACCGGCACCTGCCGCGTGCTCGATCTGGGCACGGGCAGCGGCGCCATCGCGCTCGCCATCCTCAACGAAGTGCCAGAGGCGCTGGCAACAGGCACCGATATCTCGGCCGAAGCGCTGGAGATGGCGACGCGCAATGCGCAGGGTCTCGGCCTGTCGGAGCGTTTCACGACCCTGCGCTCGGACTGGTTTGCCGCGCTGACGGGACGGTTCGATCTCATCGTCTCCAATCCGCCCTATATTCCGACGGCGGTCATTCCGACGCTCGATCCCGATGTGCGCGACCATGATCCGCTCGCGGCTCTTGATGGCGGCTCGGACGGGCTCAACGCCTATGGGCTGATCGCCGCACGGGCCCTGCCGCATCTGGCTGACGGCGGG
>Ga0207422_1001802_pt1 | contig 35983 bp, 29 predicted proteins | sample MarCyaLeptolynsp_FD_187757 | JGI IMG/M metagenome (GOLD analysis project Ga0207422, IMG submission 187757) | Marine cyanobacterial communities from Panama - species 1 Leptolyngbya sp. (SPAdes) | ecosystem: Environmental > Aquatic > Marine > Unclassified | place: Panama: Panama City | collected... | reverse complement strand
CTTGGGTTCGGAATCAAGGGCTATTAGCTCAGGTGGTTAGAGCGCACCCCTGATAAGGGTGAGGTCCCTGGTTCAAGTCCAGGATGGCCCACCAGAAAAAAACGCTGGTGAATGAATGAGACAAAAGAGAGTAAGGCAACAGCACCCAAACCAACGATGAAAGAGTAGGTAGGGATGCTGGGGTAAAACTCCAGTAAAGAACCTTGAAAACTGCATAGCCAGATGTCTGCCCAGCAGGTAAGTACGAAAGAGACTTTCACAAGTCATTTTTACATACTGCCAAAAATAAAGATAAAGTGGTCAAGCTAGAAAGAGCTAATGGTGGATACCTAGGCACACAGAGGCGAAGAAGGACGTAGCGACCGACGAAACGCTTCGGGGAGCTGGAAGCAAGCATAGATCCGGAGGTATCCGAATGGGAGAACCCCAAAGTACTACTGACTGAATAAATAGGTCAGAAAGAGCCAACCCAGCCAACTGAAACATCTTAGTAGCTGGAGGAAAACAAAGCAAAAGCGATTCCCCTAGTAGCGGCGAGCGAAGCGGGAGAAGCCTAAACCAACTAGATGCGTCTAGTTGGGGTAGTGGGACAGCTAAAAACGGGTAGAGGTAAGACTAAACGAAGCAATTGAAAGTTGCACCAGAGAAGGTGAAAGTCCTGTAATTAAAAGTTAAACCAAACCTAAGTTGAATCCCGAGTAGCACGGGGCAAGTGAAATCCCGTGTGAATCAGCGAGGACCACCTCGTAAGGCTAAATACTACTGTGTGACCGATAGCGAAACAGTACCGCGAGGGAAAGGTGAAAAGAACCCCGGGAGGGGAGTGAAATAGAACATGAAACCATTAGCTTACAAGCAATGGAAGGACGATTAAACGTCTGACCGTGTGCCTGTTGAAGAATGAGCCGGCGACTTACAGCTGGTGGCAGGTTAAAGCAGCCAATGCTGAAGCCAAAGCGAAAGCGAGTCCGAAGAGGGCAAATTAAGTCACTAGTTGTAGACCCGAACCCGGGTGATCTAACCATGTCCAGGATGAAGCTTGGGTAACACCAAGTGGAAGTCCGAACCGACCGATGTTGAAAAATCGGCGGATGAGGTGTGGTTAGGGGTGAAATGCCAATCGAACCCGGAGCTAGCTGGTTCTCCCCGAAATGTGTTGAGGCGCAGCGGTTGAAGTAAAAATCTGGGGGTAAAGCACTGTTTCGGTGCGGGCTGCGAGAGCGGTACCAAATCGAGGCAAACTCAGAATACCAGAGGAAAATCAACCAGTGAGACGGTGGGGGATAAGCTTCATCGTCGAGAGGGAAACAGCCCAGACCACCAGCTAAGGTCCCCAAATGGTCACTAAGTGAGAAAGGAGGTGGGAGTGCAAAGACAACCAGGAGGTTGGCCTAGAAGCAGCCACCCTTGAAAGAGTGCGTAATAGCTCACTGGTCAAGCGCTCCTGCGCCGAAAATGAATGGGGCTAAGTGACCTACCGAAGCTGTGGGATATGTATACATATCGGTAGGGGAGCGTTCTGAATTGGGAGAAGCACTAGCGGCAAGCAGGTGTGGACAGTTCAGAAGTGAGAATGTCGGCTTGAGTAGCGCAAACTAGGATGAGAATTCCTAGCCCCGAAACCCTAAGGGTTCCTCCGGAAGGCTCGTCCACGGAGGGTTAGTCAGGACCTAAGGCGAGGTCGAAAGACGTAGTCGATGGATAACCGGTTAAAATTCCGGTACTGTGAGGGGATAGGTGTCGGAGGACGGAGAAGGCTAATGAGCAGCCGGGTGTTGGAAGTCCCGGTGTAAGCAACCAAGGTGAAGAGAGACGGAGAAAACGTCTTGAGCTGAGGTGCGAGTCCGAGTTGCTACGGCGACGAAGTGTTCCAAGTCAAGCTTCCAAGAAAAGCCCGAAACACCGTTAAGCCCATCACACCTGTACCAGAAACCGACACAGGTAGGGTGGTAGAGAATACCGAGGGGCGCGAGATAACTCTCTCTAAGGAACTCGGCAAAATGGCCCCGTAACTTCGGGAGAAGGGGTACCACCGAGAGGTGGTCGCAGTGAAGAGCTCCAGGCGACTGTTTACCAAAAACACAGGTCTCCGCTAAGTCGCAAGACGACGTATGGGGGCTGACGCCTGCCCAGTGCCGGAAGGTTAAGGAAGTTGGTTAGGATTAATTCCGAAGCTAGCGACTGAAGCCCCGGTGAACGGCGGCCGTAACTATAACGGTCCTAAGGTAGCGAAATTCCTTGTCGGGTAAGTTCCGACCCGCACGAAAGGCGTAACGATCTGGAGACTGTCTCGGAGAGAGACTCGGCGAAATAGGAATGTCTGTGAAGATACGGACTACCTGCACTTGGACAGAAAGACCCTATGAAGCTTTACTGTAGCTTGGAATTGGGTTCGGGCTTCGCTTGCGCAGGATAGGTGGGAGGCGTTGAACTTACCCTTGTGGGGGTAAGGGAGCCATCGGTGAGATACCACTCTAGTGAAGCTAGAATTCTAACCTCGACCCGTGAGCCGGGAGAGGAACAGTTTCAGGTGGGCAGTTTGACTGGGGCGGTCGCCTCCTAAAAGGTAACGGAGGCGCGCAAAGGTTCCCTCAGGCTGGTTGGAAATCAGCCGTGGAGTGTAAAGGCACAAGGGAGCTTGACTGTGAGAGAGACAACTCGAGCAGGGACGAAAGTCGGCCTTAGTGATCCGACGGCGCTGAGTGGAAGGGCCGTCGCTCAACGGATAAAAGTTACTCTAGGGATAACAGGCTGATCTCCCCCAAGAGTCCACATCGACGGGGAGGTTTGGCACCTCGATGTCGGCTCATCGCAACCTGGGGCTGAAGTAGGTCCCAAGGGTTGGGCTGTTCGCCCATTAAAGCGGTACGTGAGCTGGGTTCAGAACGTCGTGAGACAGTTCGGTCCATATCCGGTGCAGGCGCAAGAGTATTGAGAGGAGTCCTCCTTAGTACGAGAGGACCGGGAGGAACGCACCTCTGGTGTACCTGTTATCGTGCCAACGGTAAACGCAGGGTAGCCAAGTGCGGAGAGGATAACCGCTGAAAGCATCTAAGTGGGAAGCCCACCTCAAGATGAGTACTCTTACCAGGTTAACTGGGTAAGGTCACAGGAAGAACACCTGTTAATCGGCGCTAGGTGGAAGCTCAGTGATGAGTGTAGCCGAGGCGTACGAACTGACCGAGGGCTTGACCTCTATAATCGTTTATCTTGGGCAATTATTCATCTGGCGATGCAGTCTTGAGGGTATCAACATACCATCCTGGTGCTAGTAGCGCGATGGTACCACTCCGACACCATCCCGAACTCGGTAGTGAAACGTTGCAGCGGCGAAGATACTTTGGGGGTTGCCCCACGGGAAAATAGCTCAGTGCCAGGTTAATCTTTTTACTACATACCCCCTTTGTTCTCTCCATTACACAATAGGGGGTTTTTATGTTTATTATCAGGTCTAAATTTTAATAAATGGTTTAAACACACTCACTAATTCAGAATAAGCTGCTACCAGGGTAGGAAAAGCTCTATCACCATAATCTTGACCTACTTCCAAGGGAAAAATTGACTCGGAATTTAGCGGTACCCAAACTGCACCAGCTGCTTGAACAATCACCCAAGCACCAGCAAGATCCCAAATCTTAGGCGTTGCCTCCACGCCACCCAAAACAGCTCCCGTTGCAACAGTGATAAAGTTATAACTGGCAACTCCTAACATCCGCATTTTGCAGGGAAACGGTTGTTGCAAGATGGAGGTACTGCGAGAGCAAAGATTAAAAAAGTGGCTATTACTGGGAGCATCAGTACTGCTATGGATGGGGAGCTCATTCATAAATGCTCCGTTTTCTAAATCTGTGATGCCTGATTCTCCCTGCCAAAATCCATGAAAAGATTGCCCAACAGGGGGGAAATGAACATAACCAAATACAGGTTTTCCTTGATAAAGTAGCCCTAAAGAAATTCCCCAAAGCGGAATCCCTCGGGTGAAATTTGTCGTACCATCCAAGGGATCGATAATCCAGCACCAGTCAGTGTTAGGAAAGTTATGCTCTCCTTCCTCACTCAAAATACCATGACTGGGAAAACGAGATGCGATCGCATCTGTTATTTGTTGATCTGCCCATTGATCCGCTTGCGTCACTAGAGTACCATCTGCCTTCTGCAGAGCTTGTACTTGTCGGAAATCAGGAAGTAGTTGAGTACCAACTCTCTCCGTAATTTCTCTAGCAAAATCGAGAACCTGTGCCCAAAAATCAGTCATCATTATATTTGTGTTTGTGTGAGAGGTTCGAGTTTCCTATCCATCCAAATCACCTTCCATCACCGTTGCGATCGCTTGCTTGGCATTTTCTTGGAATTCCCTAACATTTACCTGATTTAGCACCCAAATTGCCAGAATCATTCCCAATGCTTGTATTGCAAACACCATTCCGTAAGATAGTACCGGTACTGGAAACAGCAACTTACCCAAATTTAACACTCCTCCACCAAGCACTGTAGCCAGTCCTCTGGCCATTGCCTGAGCTAATCCCCAAGCACCAATAAAAGTACCCGCTGTTTCTGCAGCTGTTAAATCTAACATCAAACTGGTGGCTCCTGCTGTAATTATCCCAGATGCCAAACCGAAGCATAACAAGCTAGCCTTCAATAAGCCTGCGTTGCCAGCGAATCCTGCCATAATAATCAATCCAAAGCATACTGCTGCGCTCGTACACCCCAGTTTGATTGTTTGTTTCTTTCCTAAGCGTGGCAAAATCAAAAAACCAGTAGAGCTGATTCCCACGAGGGTACCTGTTCCAAAAAAAGCATTCAGCTGGGTAGTCTCGGAGATACACATGCCGAAAACTTCTCCACCATAAGGTTCTAGCACAGCATCCTGCATAAATATGCTAAGAGTCAGCACCAACAGAAAATTGAAAAAAATACCTGTTTGTCGGTTAGCTGTCAAGACTTGCAGTGCCCGCGAGAGGGTAATTTTGTCTTCTCGCTCAACTACGGTAGAACGAGAGCGATAGCGGGAATACTTGTTCTCAATGCCAAAAGTTGCCAGTAAACATAGTCCAAATACAATTGCTGGCATGATCACAAATACAGGGTTAATGGTAGCTTGCAACTTTGCCAAATCAACGACTTTTGCTGTTTGGGAAGCATCATAGGATAAAATTGCTGCTCCACAAATTTCCGGTCTTTCCAGTAACTTAGAGCTAATAATTGCCCCTACTACAATACCTATCATCAACATCGACCAGACAATCCCGACGAGTTTAGAGCGATTGTCATTATCAGATACATCTACTAATAGAGCTGCAAAAGGAGTAGAACTAGCACTGAGAGCTAAACCGTAAAGAGCAAACATCATTGCTAGTAATCCAGCCCAGCTATAGGTTTGGATACTCCAGCCACTGTCTTGCAAACTAGCACCTAATTGCCAGACAACTTGGAGAGCTAAGAAGGATATGGTTGTAAATAATGCCGTACCAATCCAGACATAACCAGTGCGATGATAGCCAAAAATGGATTTAGCATCAGACATCTGACCAAACCACACCCGCATGGGGCTAACAAATTGATGCATTGCTATAGCTCCTGCAGCAATCAGTGGCAAGACTGTCAGCTCGTCAATCATTACCCGATTTAAAACTCCCAGAGTTAGCAGTGACATAATACCCAAACCCATCTGGAACAACCCCAGCCGGAACATGGTTAGAAGATTTACTTTGGGAGGCAGTTTATCCTGGTCAGTGGGTAAGTAACTATTTTCCATAGATGTTTAGGCGTTTTCTTGACATATAGCAATCCTAAATGAGAATGTACATCGGCAACAGCTTTTGAGGATCAGCTGTTCTAATTATTTGTATTCCGAAAACTGTGCCAAAGTTGAGAACAGTGAGCATATAATCATTACTCATTGCAGCCCGTTTTTGCTTTTGTCTGAGACTGCGCTTGAGAGTTGTTTCCTGACTATTACTTGTGCGTAAAGTGTCGGATGATTCTTTTAATTTTAGTAGTGTAGGAATCGCTGTAATTTCATTATATTTGTCTTCGACTTTAACTTGCCTTAAAATTAATTGTTGTTGGCTAGCCCAAGCCGTTACTAAGTTTAATGCTTTAATTCCTTGGTCTCGAGCGTAAGAGCCTCTGAGGCTTTTCCCATCTAGGGAAACAACTTCTCCCACCAAAGAACCGACAAATTGTTGAAGCCATTACTACTACTATCCAATTTTTGGACTCGACGTGTTTGAAAGATGATATTCTATTGTTGAAATAGTAACTTGGTTCTAACGGAGAGCAGCCGTTAGAGGTAACGGGGAAAGTTCGGTGCAAATCCGACGCTGTCCCGCAACTGTGATGAGATCTATGTCTCTGAGTCAGGATGCCCGCCGATGTTATTTGAACAGTAAATCTATCTGCGAGGTACAGAAGATGGTAAATGTATATTTTCCACACTCAATAACGCTGATAAGACTTTTGCCTCTACATCTCTAGCGTTGTCTATTGTGATATAGGAGAGTAGAACGCTCAAGGGAACGTTGACTTCCCATGTCTATCCTCGTGCTGTTGTTCGGGAGTCGTAATTGAAACGTTTTTTTCTTCTAATACTGTTAGGTGGATGGATAGGGTTCTCACTAAATAGCTGTCGAAATCCATCCATTCAAAAACCGACTTTACAACGTCCTGGTTGTGTTCAAAACTACAACCCCAATCAAGATTATTTCTCTGAAAAAACGCAAATTAAATACGCTCAAGGTTTCCAAGTCGAATATCACAAGCATTACAAAGTAATTACAATTAATAATCCTTGGCGTGATGCTAATCGAAGTTTTGAATATGTTCTGGTTCAGTGTGGAACTCCGGTTCCATCTGGATTTGAGCCGTCGCAAGTCGTGCAGGTTCCGATTCAACAGATTGCCGTACTTTCAACGACTCATTTAGGACATTTAGACTCGTTGCAGTTACTTGATACCCTGGTAGGGGTTAGCAATCTTAAATTGCTTTATAGCCAAGAGGTTCGCCAACATCTTCAAAAGAATAATGTTCAAGAAATTGGTAACAATACTAACTTGAACATTGAACAAATTCTAGACTTATCTCCTGATTTAATTACCACCTATGGAACTGGCAATCCTCAACAGGATGCTCATCTTCAGTTACTCGAAGCAGGATTAAAAGTGGCGATTAATTCTGAATATATGGAATCAACCCCTTTAGGTCATGCAGAATGGATAAAATTTACGGCGTTATTTTTTAATCAGGAGCAAGCTGTCAATCAACAGTTTAATCAAATTGTTAAAGAGTATCAAGCTGTGGCTGCGATCGCTCAAAAGGCTCAAAATCAACCAACAGTAATTACGGGTTTTCATCGAAATGGGACATGGAATATCCCCGGTGGCAATAGCTATGTAGCCAAATTGTTAAAAGATGCCGGAGCTAACTATTTGGGAGCAGATAATGCTGAGAGTGGCAGTATTCCCCTGAGTTTTGAAGCGGTGTACGATCGCGCCCTCAATGCCCAAGTTTGGCTCAATGGCAGTCTGGATTGGACAAGATTACAGGATGTGGCGAGGGCAGATGAACGCTACACAAAACTTTCTGCATTTAAATCCGGGCGCGTGTTTAATAACAATGCGCGGGTGAATGAATTTGGGGGAAATGATTACTGGCAAAGTGGTACCATTAGCCCCCATCTGGTTTTGTCAGATTTAGTGAAAATCCTGCATCCAGAACTGTTGCCCGAACACCAACTAATTTATTATCAGCCTCTAAAATAGGGCTTGCTGAATAAGTCGATTGATGCTGTTTTTGAAGTAATAAGTAATAAGTAATAAGTTAAGAGTTCAGGAGGAATTTTATGGTAAAAGTGCTTTCGTTTTTGAACTAAAAAATACGATTTCCTTGCACTTTGCGAGAATTAAAATGATTGAAAAGCTTGTTTGGCATGGCTTCCACACTTATACAGCAAACCCCTAAAATAATGAGTTTCCGAAAACTGGCTTCTCGAAATTCTCGGCTGTGGATGTTTGTGAGTTTACTGGGTATCCTCATCGCTTTGTTGTGTTGTAGTTTGGCGATGGGTTCAGTATCTATTCCCCTGGGGGATGTTTTCGCAATCCTTCAAGGACAGGCTGCCCAGAAAGCCAGTTGGAGTACAATTATCCTGCAATTTCGTCTCCCGAAAGCGATCGCGGCAATGCTAGCAGGTTCAGCCCTAGCGGTGAGTGGTTTACAGATGCAAACCCTGTTTCAAAATCCCCTGGCAGGCCCTTATGTTTTGGGTGTGAGTTCCGGGGCAAGTTTAGGAGTGGCTTTGGTGGTACTCGCTACCGATATCATGGGGGTGCAAAGAATTGGCTTAACGGGAAGTCAGCCAACGGTAATCGCAGCACTTTTAGGTGCATTCGGCGTGATGTGCTGCGTGGTAGTGGTGGCGAATTATGTCAGAAATTCGGTGACATTGCTGGTTGTCGGATTGTTGTTCGGCTATGTCACCAGTGCAGTGGTGAATCTCCTGCTGTACTTCAGCGTGCCAGAGCAAATTCAAACCTATATTATCTGGACGTTTGGTAGCTTTGCGACAGTGACACAGCAGCAGATTCCGTTATTCGGGGGAATAGTACTGGTGGGAATTGCGATCGCATTGAGCAGTAGTAAAGCGCTGAATCTGTTGCTGTTGGGGGAAACTCAAGCGCTGGTATTGGGACTGAACCTTTCGCAGATGCGGTTAATGCTCATTGCCAATGTCTCGATCTTAGCTGGCACGGTAACGGCATTTTGTGGACCAATTGCCTTTATCGGAATTGCCGTTCCCCATTTGGGGCGTGCTTTGTTAAAAACAGCCGATCATCGATTACTGATACCTGCTGTTATGGTACTGGGGGCTAACCTGGCAATAGCCGCAGATTTATTCGCTCAACTGCCGGGACAGCAAACAACCTTACCTTTAAATACCGTCACTTCACTCTTAGGGGTGCCGATTGTTCTGGGCGTTATTTTGCGAAAATAGTGGAGTAGTCTAATATCAAGTTCGGTTGAATACTTACACTTCGGTGGCAATAAGGCAGGAGGCAGTCCCAATGAAAATTTTTTTTCACCACCAGGTGATGAAAGTTGCACTTTCAAGTCAGACTCCCATGAGCGGAAGCTCACAACGAATAGATGAAAATCTTTCTCTCCTGACTTCTGGCTTCTGACTCCTGACTTCTATTTTCAGATTAGGAGGGAAGAAAAAAGGTTGCAAGGGAGAAGGGAATTATAAGTGATATCGTTTCCGGTAGCATTGGAATGATATATTTTGAGGTGATGTCATCTAAAACAGTAATGATGGTTTGCTATATAATTCCGATGTAACCAGATTTGATATGATTATCCGAACTTGATATAACGGTGAAGTTGTAAGGTGGCAGATAACCTTGAACTTAATACCAAGATTTTCTGGCAGTCCGCTCCAAGCGAATTGTTAGATTGTGTTGCTTTCTATATTTCTGCTTACAATCAACGACATTGCAAATCGATTACTCGTCATTGGTTGCAATACTCCGCCGTAACTTTAAGAATGTTGTATGTTTAAGCCCACACAACATCTTCAATCGGATTTCATACATCAAATCTATCACCAACTTCTTAAATCTGTCATAGACTTTCTGATCAATCTTTTCCTCTGATGTTAAATCACCTCCATGAGCTACAGCATTGCGTAATCGTAGAAATAACTCTAAGGAGTCTTTTAAATTAGGATTTGGATGTGCATAGTCTTTCCAATGTTCTGGAAACTTTTCAAGTGCAAAACTTTTGAGTAGTTTGTTCAAGACATTAAAGCCAACATTGCTCTCAGTATTAACAACTCTTGAAATAGAGCAGTTACTACTAGTGTGAAACACTCTAAGTGAGGCAAAAAATTTCGCCTTTTTATTATCATTTCCGGGATATTCTTTAAACTGTTTGAAAGAGTTTTCCATATGGTGAATAACTATTTCATCACAAAAATCATGGAAATCTATGCCGACTTTATTAAGTTCATCAATATAGAGGTTGAAAGATTTTTGGATGAAGCTTTCCCATAGAGAATAAATCATCGATATTGATTGGGTTGAGAAAATGTCTTGATGCTTTGAAGATAGAGAATATCTATTCGTAAAAATTGCTCTCTCAATTTCAAAAAGAACAGAGATTCGCTCTTCAATAATCTCTTGCAATGCCACATCAAAATCATGCATAGCCGATTGCTAAGTTTATTTTTGAAAAATTTCATTTACTCTTATGAGACGATTTCTAATCCGGCTTCTACTGTTAGAAGCGCTTCCAGAGTATCTCTTGAAATCCCCATCACTTTTTAACTCTGTTATCTTTGATTTTAAAAGTTCAAGATTTTCAGTATATTTATCAATATTTTGAGAAACTCCGATTAATATACCTTCAAAATAAGCCGGGACAAATAAGTTACTCTCGTTTCTAAATATCTTGACATCTCCTACTTGGTTAATTAATTCTAAAACTCTCATGAAGAGAGATTCATAAGCGTCGTAATCAAAATCAGCATTTTGAACAGTTGCCTCCATAAAACTATTTAAAAATTTCTCCATATTCTCATTAACATTTTCAGCATTTCTATAAAAAGCAAAAAATCTAAGAACTAGTTCTTGATCATATAATTCATTAAGTCTGCCACGACTTAATTGGGTAAGACTTCCGAAAACCTCGCTTTGACTAATTTTTAGCAAAAGCTCGTTAAATCTAGGATCTACCCCTCGATAAATTGCATTTCTTATTTCCTGCGGAGTTAGTTTTGATCCTCCAGAGTTGAGTCGTTTGAACAACTCATACTTCATAGAGGTACTACTTTCTCCTCTCAAAATCTCGACTCTACAAACAGCTCTTTTTAAATTTATTTTTAGATTTGTTGGAAGACTGTCAACACTAAAACCTTGCAAGCTTTTAACTAATCCTCCTTCTTGTAAAATCCATTTATTTATAGTTTGTCCCTCTTCAGTTACTTTCCCATTTTCCTCTTCGACTGATGAGCTAACATCCTCTTCTTGATGATCGATTTTCCACCCATCACCTTTTAGCTCACCAAAGAAACTTATGAAAGTAGAAACACGTTGTAGTCCATCGACTAACTCCCATACACCGTTTTTATCCTCAGCTACAAATATCGGAGGAATTGGAATCGAGAGTAGAATAGATTCTATAAGTGCAGTTTTTTGTACTTCCGACCATCGAAATAATCTTTGATACTCTGGTCTAATGATTAATTCATCATTTTTGTATAGGTTGATCAACTCACCAAAAGAAATGTCGAGCCTATCAGACGAAAGTCTTCTTCTCTCATCTGAGACTGCTTTTTCGAGCAAAGCTACTTTTTCTTCAAGGTTTTCCATGTTACTCAGGCTTAGTAAGCTTTTCTAAGTATAGCAAGCTGACAATAAAATGAATATTCAACAGTCTTTCATTGATGATCAACCATGTAAAAAAAGAACTCAGTGTCTAGCGGTATAACAATTTACTTTACAGAGTTATTCTGATAGATCTGCCCGTATTAGATGAATGAATTAATTCTTTACTGTAGATCCACCCCAAAGAGCCGGATCTACAGCAGGGCTGCTGTGTATTTGTCCAAAATTGGGGAGATGCACAGAGCTTTTGTTCAGCATATGTCAACATTCCTCAACCCAACCTACGCTCCGAAGAGCGATCGCACTTACCTTTAAATACCGTTACTGCACTTTTAGGGGTGTCGATTGTTCTGGGCATCATTTTGCGAAAATAGTGGAGTGGTTTTGTCCAAGGAATGCGCGAGCATGTTGGGGAAAATGATGGCTGAGCCGAGCGAAAGCATTATGCGATCGGAATTGGCATGGGTGATGATTTAACGTTCCCAATCAGCGGCGGCAAGTAACCTTGAACTCAGCACCAGCAGTTTTCGCCCGTCCGCTGCATTGGGGTTGTTATGCGTCGAGCACTTTACTATAGAACTAACACTTAATTCATAACCTATTGTAATATGCAAATCACCGTTGAAATTCCCGATGAAATTGCTCAGCGGCTAGACCAAACCGAAGGCAACCTCTCCCGTCGTTTTCTAGAAGTAATTATTGCCGACGCTTACAGCAACGGTAAAATCAGCACTGCTGAAGTTCGTCAAATCCTTCAGCTACCATCCCGTCTCACAGTACATGCCTTTCTGAAGCGGATGGGTGTCTATTTAAACTATGATGAAGCTGAATTAGAACAGGATCTTCAGACACTCAAGGAGTTCAGAGCGCAATGATTGTGGTTTCTGACACTTCTCCGATTTGTTACTTGTTGTTGATCAACCAAATTGACATATTACAAACCCTTTACAACAGTGTCACTATTCCTCAAACCGTTGCAGATGAACTGAGGGCATCTGAGTCTCCGCCTGTAGTGAAACGCTGGATTGCTCAACCTCCTGATTGGCTTGAGATACAATCCATCAAAACCCCTCAGTGGGTTGAATTAGGAAAACTTGATCCAGGTGAACGAGAAGCTATTCTACTCGCAGAAGAACTAAAAGCCAGTTTAGTGATCTTAGATGACAAAGCAGCAAGGCGAATCGCCACAGAGCGTGGATTAAAAATCATTGGACTTCTCGGTATTGTGAAAGATGCTGCCCGATCCGGTTTGTTAAACTTGGAAACAACATTTGAACAATTACAAGAGGTTGGCTTTTGGGTTGCACCAAGTTTGCTGGAGCGGTTACTGGCAGAAAACTAACTTAAACTTTCAACCAGCATGGAAGTCTTGAAAAAGACAACAAAAAGGCCATTTGACACATGAATACCCCCAGATCTCTAGACTATTTGGATGCAAGAGTATGTGGGAAAAATGATGGTTCAACCGAGCTAAAGCATTGTGCCAGCAGAATTGGTATGGCTGAAAGGGCAAGACGACGTACCCGATCGAATAGGCTTGTGATGATTTAACGTTCCCCTTCAACGGCGGCTAGTAACCTTTGGTCCTCCATCGAGATATCCCAACTGTCTGCTGCAAGGGGGTTGTTATGTGCTTTATCTTTTACTTGAACGGGATGTACTCAACTGCATTCATCCATTCATCGGGTTCTGAGGCTTTGGCAATCAATTCTAAATCTCTGACAAATTGACCAATTGTGCCTCCAAGTTGATGACCGAAGATCAGTCCAGAAAACTGCTTTCCTTCTACTTGCCAGGTTTCGGCTAAAACGCGAAATCGAATGTCTTGAGTAAAAAGAACTCGATTAAGTTGACTCACCCTTAATAAAAGCCGATCATCAGGGAGTTCTTGGCATTCATTTTCAAACGCCGTCAATACATTTACACCTCGACGACGTAACTGATCGGTAATAGCTTGAGGAATGTGAACATCCATATACAAAGCAATAGCCACTTACAGCAGCCCTCTAGCTTTCATTCTGGTGTAAAAAGGTGATCTAGCTACTTGCGTTATGCTAGTCTGCACCTGCTCCCATTCTTGGGTGATTTCTCGGTCAATTTCTTCCTGATGATCAAAATAGTAGCCCATTGCCGCATGAGCTTCGGCTGGTTTTAAGTAGAGGTGCTGTCGGCATATTTCCTCTACAGACCAACCATAGGCAAGATAATCCATGACAATTTGTGCGACTCGAACACGTGGCAATCGCTGTAATCGTGCAGGCTGATTCTCTGGCTTCTCGATATGTGGATAACTTAGGGCTAGCATACTATTTCATTTTCACCTAGTTAAGCTGCCATATTCTTACAGTATAGTCTTTACTGCCACTAGCAAGTGATTTCCCCTCATGGCTCAAGCTGACAGACATTTTTTGACCATCTAATAATCCCAGAAGGGCATCTGCTGTCTTACTAACCTACGCTCCGAAGAGCGATCGCATGAAAGGGCTCTTCCTACGTACCTGATTAAATAGGCTTGTAATGATTTAACGGCTCAAATCAGCGGGGGCAGACAACCTCGAACTCAGCACCAGTGGCTATCAACCGTCCGCTGCATTTGAATTGTTAGACTGAGCTGGGACTTCAACGGAGAGGCAGATATTGCACTTGTCCTTCCCATTCGCCATTCATTACTTCCCTCTGCGATCAATATGATCTCCTCGATCACCAGCCCAACAGGGACGCTGCGATTAACCTCAAAGACTCCTGGCATTGCTAACCCTGCCTGCACACGCTCGTAAGCATATCGGGTCATTTTTCTACATCATGGGTTAATAGAACTCGACCCTCTTGTGCTGCCCATTCCAGAATAATTCGATCATCAGTTTTGGATAAACCCATATCTTGAACTCTGACAATATCAATCTCAGGTCTTCGCCGAAGAATACCTCGAACAATTTGGTTGTTAAAGTTCTCGTCTGCTAAAAGGCGTAGCATTTCAAGCCTATCCTTAATGGTCAAGCCTTGCCATCAGTCGATCGCGGATTCCAATTGGATTGAAACGACGCTCGTTTTCTTGGCGAACTTGAGCGGCACGCTCTTGTCGGTTTTTTAGATAAGCATCAACTTCGGTTTTTCGCCGCAGGTAGTAGCTAATCACTGAGTACACATCTGCAAGCAGAAGAGATGGATATTGCTCAACAATCTCTTCTGCTGTAGCCCCCTCCAAGAAGGCAGCAACTACAGTATCCAATGTGACGCGAGTGTTCCCGACAAGAACCACACTATCCTCATTCAGTTTTAGAGGAGTAGGCTCAGTCACGATCGCGAGTGTCATAAGTACCACCAAGTTCACTAATTTAATGGTAACAGACCTTCATAGGACTGGGTCTTCCGTAGTTGGTGTGCTAGCGCTAATCGCAGATCGCACGAGAAAGCGTCATTGAAATAACTCTCGTTTGGGAGCATTACCCCCTGTAACTTCCGTCATTTCTATGCACTCAGCACAACATCCAATTAAATTTAAATAACTTTCTCGCCTCAAACACATCCGATATCTGAACACATCGCTCTAACAATGCCAAATCCAACTGCGGCAACACCTCACTTGTCGCTACCTGCTCATATCGAATTTGCCTTGGTTCTTCTGCATCTCGCAGTACATGAACCACAATGCGGTTTTTTTGCCAAAACCAAACCTCACGCACTTTAAATCGCTTATACTTCTCCAGCTTCCGAATGCCACCACTGGTTAAAACGACTTCGATTCCCAGATCCAGGTATTCCTTATCTTCCCCAAGACAATAAGACTCATCTGGAGCAAATGATGCTCCCCTTTCTTCTGCCTCACAGGTAGCATTACCTGCTGGAAAAAACTTGATACCTATTTCAAAGAAATAGATCTCTAGCAGGATCGCAATAAACTTCTTAATTCTTTCATGAGCTTTGCCTGTTGTCATTAACTCAATGTACCCATCTAAATAGGAAACCCGCAGTCCCGGAATCTCGTCTATCCAGGATTGCATGATTTTGAACTGCTGCCAGCTGTGACGTCCCGGCACAACCAATCGCTGTTCATCAGCAAGGGTTGCTTTTTCTACGAATGATACGACCATACTTTTTTTGAAGAGAACCACAATGGCCACAGAGGAGCGTATCTATAGGCGCACACTTTCCCCACTTATAAATAATAGCACAAAACAACAACATCTCAACTCCAGTTATAGCAAAAGGCAGAGGGCAGAGGGCAGAAGGCAGAAGGCAGAAGGGAAGAGGTTGACAGGTAAAGGTTTCAGGATAAGGCAATTGTCCTAACCACCTTGGCGATTGCTATATAGCGCTTTGCGCAGGTGTTAGGGAGGTGGAGACACTTTGAGCGCTTCCTTCCCAATCGACTAGAAAGAAATTAAAGTTCCCCTGTTTGTCAGAGCAGTGATATAGTTAACGTTAGAACTCGGTTCTAACGGAGAGCAGCCGTTAGAGGTAACGGGGAAAGTTTGGTGTAAATCCGACGCTGTCCCGCAACTGTGATGAGATTTATGTCTCTGAGTCAGAATGCCCGCCGATGTTAGTTGAACAGTAAATCTATCTGCGAGGTACAGAAGATGGTAAATGTATATTTTCCACGCTCAATAACGCAAGAGAAGACTTTGGCCTCTACATCTCTATCGTTGTCTATCTTGATATAGGAGAGTAGAACGCTCAAGGGAGCGTGTCTATCAGGCTTTTTTTAAAAATCCAGTTGTTTTAGGCAACAGTTGCATTGTTATTTTGCACGATTTGTCCGGCATTGAAGTTGCAAAGGCTTCATGACGAAACGAATCGTATCCATGAGTGGTGCATCTGGCAGCCTGTTCAGGCACTTTGCGAGGTTTAAGTGAATACCAGTTGTTTGTTTGCTCCCCAGACATTGGGGATGCTTAGCGGTCGTTTGACGGGATTGATAACAGTAGTAATCAGCGCCTACACACCAAGTGTAATAGCCCAAACACCGACCCCCGATACCAACTCCGAAGTAGAAGAAATTGAAATTATCGTCATAGACGAAATTTTGAATCAGCCCGTGTATGCACCGTTTCGACGGGAAGCCACCGTGAGAGACTCTACCCGCCCAGTCTATGTGATTAACTGGGAACAGATTGAAGCACAGGGAGCGAGAACAGTTCAGGAAGCTTTAAAATACCTGCCAGGAATTCTGAGTGATGGTACGGCTGGGGGGCAGTTAGGTGCATTGAGCGGTCAGTTTATCCGTGGCTCCAATACCGCACAAGTCTTGATTTTACTCGATGGCCGCCCGATTAATGATGTGGGCTTTTCTGGTGGATTTGACTTATCGGAATTCACCACCGATAACATTGAACGCATTGAGTTACTGCCGGGGGGTGGCTCTACCCTTTATGGTTCAGACGCCCTAGGCGGTGTGATTAACATCATCACTCGTTCTCCCTCAGATCAACCGGAAGTTACCCTGCGGGCAGCAGCAGGTAGCTTTGGTTTAAATGAGCAAGCAATTCAAACCAGGGGACGCAGTGACGGAATTGGTTGGACTGTAGGTTACACCCGCACTGACGCTGAGAATGATTTTCCTTTTGAGATTGATCGCATTAACTTAGATGATGATCGCGAGAATGCTGATGTCTTGTACAATAATCTCAACTTAAAACTAGAAGGACAACTCGGCGATCGCAATACCCTAACCCTCAGCACACTTTACCTCACCAAAGATTTTGGGGTGCCAGGAGGAGTGCCGATTCCAGATAGTATTGGCGCATTTAACAACCTCACCCCTGAAGCACGGCAATATACTGAAGAGGTGCTCTTAGATCTCACTTGGCAATCTAAGTTAGGCAATAGCGACGACTCTTTGCTAACCAGCCGCGTCTATACCGACTTTCTCAACTATAACTTCGATAATCCCGACCCAAATACCTTCGGGACTCGAGATGAGGTGAACCGTAGGGCTATAGGAGCTCAGGTGCAGCATAACTGGCAATTCGCCAAGAATCAGACACTCACCTATGGCGCGGACTACCGCAACACGCAATCTCACAATACCACCTTCAGTTACAGTACTAACAGTAGCACAGTGAACTACGATGGCGACATCAGCCAAGGCGCACTTTTCGCTCGCTATGAGGTTAACTTTACCCCCAGTTTCAGCGTCAACTTGGGGGTGCGACAAGATTTCAATAGCCTAGTGAATGGCTCATTTACCTCTCCCAGTGTTGGGGCAAAGCTTGCTGTAGGAGACAGCACAACCTTACGAGCCAACTATGCCAGAAGCTTCCGAGCACCACAAATCGTCAACCTCGAAGGATTAGCTGCTTTTAGTGTCGAGGGGAACCGGGATCTCAAACCGGAGCGAGGAAGTAGCTTTGACATCGGTATCGACCAAGAATTGGGTGAAATTGGGTTGCTGCGGCTCACCTTTTTTAGCAACACCATTTCCGAGCTGATTAATTTTAGGTTTGGTTCTCCCAGTACTTACGAAAACATTGGTAAAGTGAGAACATTGGGCTTAGAAGCGGCTCTGAATGTGCAACTTGCCCCCAATCTCTATGCCTTTACCAACTATACTCTGAATGATCCAGAGATTGTGAGCGATCGCAACCCCGATATCGAAGATAACCAACTGAGCTTCCGGGATGCCGACAGCCTTAATTTTGGACTGGCATACGAAACACCTGGAGGACTCTATACAGGTATAGTTCTGCGCCATCTCAGTAGTTACTTCGTTAACAACACCAACACTGAATCCTTAGCGGGATACACCACCGTCGATCTACAACTCCGCATCCCCCTAGGCAAGAATTTAGTCTTGAAGGGTAACCTGAATAATTTATTTGATGAACAATATGAGCAATTTCCCGGTTTTCCTGCCGTGGGGCGAAATTTTCGCCTCGGTATTAGTGCCATATTTTAGGAGGTTATTATGGGTGAATTCTCTCGTTTGGTTACACCACTCAACTGTTGCATTACCGAACCCCTACCAATGGGCGGACAGATTGAGTACGAAGACTTTCCCTGTACAATTGATGTCACCGGACCCCTGTTGTACACTTTGTTTCAGGAACGCTGGGAGGAAACCCAGATTGGTCATGTGGTAGAGGGTAGTGTACTAGAACTAGAATTTACCCAACCACCAAAAATCTGTATCATCTACGATGGTTATCTCACTGTAGTAACTGAGGCATGGCATTTGCATCTTTGCCTAGAAGAACATTTGGGAGGCCCTCTGGCAAAAACCCCACCAGAACTGCGACAGCAGAGGTTAATTCATCGCGCATCTTTGTATCGTCGTTTGAATGAAAGGGGAGACCCTCGCAGTTGGGGTATACAGTTCTGGAATGGTGCAGGGGAAAAGATGATGAATCTGTTTTTACCCAATCCTTTTCTTGGGGAAGATGAAGATTTGTTACCGGAAGGCAAACCTCAACACTCAAAGTTGAGTCTTTACAAGGAATTGCGTGATATTTACGTCCTGGGTATCCGTCCCATCCCGTTTGAGAACAACCCACTCAAACGTCCCTATTTATCAGTATGTCGCTCAAGTCGATGTTATCCGTCGCGCAACTGGCAACCGATTATTGAGGCGCTGCAAGAAGCAGTAAAAGAAGCCGGAATGGATGTGTATGTGATGACTTCCGGTTGTTTGGAAGTTTGCAAGATGGGTCCGGTAGTATTCTATTCAGGAGATAGAACCTGGTATACCCGCGTCAATCCTGATGTTGCTCGTCGGATTGTGCGGGAGCATTTGGTGCAAGGTCAACCGATTAAAAACCATCTTTATCCGCGAGTTAAGGAGGGATAAGGATAGTTCACTGTTTTAACTCTAGATTATAGCCTGCTCTTTTGGGATACCCTGCGCCTTTATCAGCGCAATGGGACACCTCTATCTAGGGTTTGCTGAATAAGTCGTAATTCTCTGTTGAGAAGCCGAGATTAATGCCTATGTCCATAACCATTGCTCAACTCACTGATACCCACCTCTGCTGCCATCCCGATGCTGAACTGCGCGGCTGTCGTCCTTGGCACAGACTCAAAGCTGTGATACAGCGCGTAGCTCAAGTCAAGCCAGATTATCTCCTGCTGACAGGAGACCTCGCCGATACGGGTTTGCCCTCTGCCTATCAACAGTTAATTGACCTCATTAACCCCCTGCAAATTCCCACCTATTGGCTGGCAGGCAATCACGATCACCCGTCGGTAATGGCAGCAGCTCTCGTTCATCCCCTTTTCCTTGCACCGGAAACTGTAACCTTGGGGAATTGGCAATTGGTGTTATTGGATTCAACCTTACCTACAGCTCGTTTTGGCGAAGGGGAAATATCTCGGCAATCTTTGCAAAGATTAGCGAAAATTCTCGAAATCGAACGTCCCACTTTAATTGCACTGCACCATCACCCCTTGCCCTTTGGCATTGATTGGCTAGATCAGATGCAAGTCCAAAATGCCGACGAACTCCTTGCCATGATCGATAACGCCCCCCAAGTGCAAGCCGTAGTTTTTGGTCATATTCATACTGCTTTTCACCAACAACGGAACAATACCCATTTTTATGGCAGTCCTTCCACTTGTTTGCAGTTAGACATGCCTCAAGCTACCCCCAAGGACAAGCAACCGGGTTTTCGCTTGCTCCATTTGCATTCCGATGGCACGCATCAGACTGAAATTCATCGCGTTGCGGTATGACGCTTAATGGGACTTAGACAAAAAATGGGGCTAAAAAGGAACTTATCGCCATCGCTATTTTAGCCGTCCTCAGTGGAGCTGAAGGATGGGTCGCAATTGAAACTTATGGAAGAGCTAAATATCAATGGTTAAAAGAAGTTTAATAACAATTGTGATGGTAAAAAGTGAGCGAAGATTAGGGAATAATACCAAAATTACTTAGTCGTGACACACTCGTTCCTACAGGATAAGGTTTTTGAGTGCTCATCTCTGACATGACTTTTAATTTTTGGTATAAAACCACAACAGAAGTGCGTTTTTATCTAAGTAAGTAGTGGACTGGCAAGCTTAACACCTCCCACACTTCCCACACTTTTTGAAAGCTCACCCGCGCAGCGGTACTAGTTAGGGTTCACCCACGAGAGTAAAAGCAGCCCAATCTAGAGGACGAGGATGTTTTTCCTTGGCGCTTAGCATCGCCTTGCGTAAGGCTTGCGCCTTATCTGAGTTTTGCTGGAGTTGACGATAAAACTCAGTCATCAATTCGGCGGTAGGAGCATCTGGCACTGACCACAAGGAAACAATTACGCTTGGTACACCTGCAATAATAAACGCTCGTGACAATCCAACTACCCCATCACCAATTATTCTCCCCCCACCTGTATTACAAGCACTGAGAACCACTAATTCACTATTGAGCTTCAATTGTTGGATTTCTAGAGAGGTGAGCAGTCCATCTGTTTGTCCTTGAGGATATTGAACAGCAACTATCTCAGCATTTCCAGGTCCTAAAGCAATTCCACCGGGTTCTTGCAGGCGAGTGAACTCATCTGAGTCCAAATCGGTAATCTGCTCTACTCCATCCGTAACTACCCCAGTAATGTTACGGGTAAATTCATCTAATAATCCATGAGTTGCGAAATGAATAATTTTCGCCCTAGGCATCTGCTCTACCACCGTTGTTTCCTTCGCTTGATTGCCAATCAGTGCTTGAGTACCTAATAACTGAGCAATTGTTTGAGCCTCTAGTTCAGCTCCAGGCAAGGGAGCTAAACGAATACCCTGTGAGTTATTTGCCTGCTGCACTTGAGGATTAGTGTTTTCTGGAGAAGCTGTAGATCCGGATACCCCTTTGATCTTCACCAATGGCATAGTTGGATTACCTATTACCAGTGCATCTCCAGACAATCCTTTAACTCGTTCTTGTTGCTTACGGGTTAGTTCGAGGATTTGAATTGAGGGAGCACTTGTAAGAGTATGGTTCTCAATCAAATATTTACCAGAGGCAGCTTGCAGAGCCGGGAAAGGAACTAAAAATAGAGACTCATCAGGAATAAAAATGACTTGGTTGTTGGGATCTTGGGGTAAAAGATCAGCTATGGGTTGAATCAGGAGTTTGTGAAGTTGCTGTAATTTGAGACTCGATTGAGCATCCTCTACTTGTTCAGTATTCTGAGTGGGCACTATACTAATAGCAGCACGACCCCTAACACCAAGAGAGTCACGACTGATGGCAACCAGGTTTTCTAGAGAATTAATTTGTTGCTGTTCAAAAGGCTGAAAATCGACTCGACGAACTGTTAGTTCCCCAGTTGGTTGGATAACCCAAATTAAGATAGCTGATGTGGGCAGAAGGGATGTTGTCTTATCAGTCCCTGGTTCTTCACCAAGAAACCAATATTTACCGAGAGTGGCAGAGGGTTTGTGGAGAATTGAGTATTCCACAATTGTTGCCTTGCGCTCTCTGGCAATCTGTTGAAATTGCTCGAGGGAGGGTGAATCAAGACGAAGTTGTGTCGTCTGGTTAGATAACTGCTGTGCTAATAATTCCACCAGCGCACCCTGACGAGACTGCTCTGCCACTTCTAGTGCTGCACCTATCTGTTTCTGAGCGATGAGTGCTGTTTGCAACCACTCATAAGCATATTTTTGACTAAATCCGTAGGTTTTTGTGGTATAGTTACCTCCAACTCGGGTTGATTCCCTCAGAGCAATACCCTTACGCAGGTGTTCGATCGCTTCTGGATATCGGTCTGCTTGCAGCAGTGCATACCCCAAATGAGTTAAAATTTCGGCTTCCCCTTCGAGATCGCCTAGGGTTTTAGCTAATGCTAAACTCTGTTGATAGGATTCAATTGCTTGGGGATAGTTTGCTAGGGCGGTATAAGTATCTCCCAAAATTGCTAGGGTGGCTTTTTCTCCTTGGGGTTCTTGCAGTTGACGATATTGGCTAAGGGCGTTTTGCACCGACTCTAATGCTGCTTGGTATTCTCCTTGACGAAATTGTCCTATGCCTTGGATTGAGACTTCATTCGCTTCGACTAAATTAAGGGCGTGTTGAGCGATGGCGCTGGCTTGCTCATACTGTTCCACGCTAACGGCATAGACGGCGATTTGATCCCATACTCCCTTTTTCTCATACTGATCAATCTCTATACTTCTGGCAACCTGGATCCCCCGCTCAATCTGTCCTGCGATCGCATATTGAACTGCTAAGTTTGATAATGCTTGGGTTTTAGCTCCTCGGATTTGAATGGTTTGAGCAGTAGTTAGTGCCTCAGAGAATACGGATAAGGCATTCTCTTTATCTCCTCCTTTGGCATACTCGGTGGCAATTTTGGTCAAGGCGTTGACTTTCCAGACAATGTCGAAATCAGAATCCGTCTTTAGGGATTGAAGGAGTGCAAGTCCCTCTTGTGCTTCTCCCGCCATGGCATAGGCAACAGCAACATTCGAGATTGTCTGGACTTTAAGTGCAGGTTTCGAGAGAGTGTTGGCAACTTGCACAGCTTGAGCGAAAATGTCTTTAGTTGCTTGGTTAGGCTGGAACTGAGGGTTTAATTTGCCTACTTTGACCTGCTTAACGGCAATTAATGCTAACACCCTCCCTTTAGCTGGACCATCAATCATCGTTTGGGCTGTTTGGAAGGCTTGGGAAAATACCTCTGCTGCTGCTTCAGGTTGTCCTGCTTGAGCATGGTTCTGGGCTATTTTTACTAAGGTTTGAGCTTTTGAGTTGGCATTTTTCTCTGGCTGCACAATTTTGAGAGCAAGAGAAAATATCTCTTCACTCTTCGCTAACTGTTTAGCTTCGGCGTAGCGTTGGGCAATCTTAGCTAAGACGGTAGCTTGATTTTGAATATCTCGAGTGAGGATAGATATACTGTAGGTATTCGGTTGATTTGGGATAGATTTTCCCAGATCTAGAGCTTGGGAAAGTAGATTAGTTGCCTTATCTCCTTGTCCTGCTTCAGCATAGTGCAGAGCAATTTGAGCCAAGAGCAATGCTTTATCTGGTTTAAAGAATTCGTTACTTAAAAAATCTTGTGTAATCTGAACAGCTTGGGCAAATAATTCTTCACTTTTATCCCCTTGTCTCAATTTGGCATAATTCGCTGCCAGTGTGGCATAGATAGAGGCACGGATGGGCGGATAAAAAATGATATTAGCTATTGTCAGGGCTTGGTCATTACGTCCAGCTGTGGCGTGTTGAAGTGCTAAGGCTTTGAGTTGAAGATCTAACTCTAGAGTAGCAGATGAAGTTTGAAGCTGTGATCGGATATCTTGTAGGATTTGCTCATTGGCCTGTTTTGGATGATCCTGAGCATCTATTTTTAAGGCTAGCGATCTTTGAGCAGATTTGGGGTTAGAGTGATTTGGTAAAGTAAGTTCCTGTGGTGCTAAAGCAGATACCGGTAAGTGAAGAGCAACAGGCAGACAGAAACCCAAAGTAGTAATACTAATTCGTGCAAGAGGCATAGTCCATCTTTTTTTTGCCTTCTGCCTTTTTTTAATCTCCATAAAAATCTTCATCTAATAGCTGTTGGATTGTAAAAGGACATTGATTTGGATAGTCTTCTGAACTTGGTTGACGAATACCAAAACTAGCTCTTTTTCCTTCTTTGATAGCTAATTTTCGACCATCTTGATAAGCTTTAGCGATCGCTTCTTCTAAATAACTTTGAAATGAAGGGCTTTCTTGTAAATCTTTTTGGACACGAAACCGATGTTCTGTGACTGAACTATACCAACTCCCTTTCATGGAGTCAGGAGCATCTGTTTGAACCATTATTTTGAGTAAATGGGCAATTAATATGGTTAAATTACTAATAAATACTCGCTTTTCCGCTTTTCCCATGTCCTCTAATTCAATGAGCAAATTCTCCCAATCGATAACAGATAAATTTCTTGCTCTTATTTGTTCAACAATAATTTCTCGCCAACGGTTAAAATCTTGTTCATACATAGTTTTTGCCCATAAGTCTGAGTTTTGACAACCGAATAAAAGGAACATATTTAAAAATCTTATACCATTAGTAGAGCAGGCGTCTCGCCTGCTGGAAGAGGAAAGCAGCCAAAATACTCCTACTACTTTTGCTTGCATTGGAATGCTCCCTCCCTTTGTGCTTTGGACTTGATCTAATAAACGTTATTTTCCAGCTTCCTACTACCTATTGCCTTGTTGCTTGACAGATTGAACTGAGTTCGGATAATATTACCAGTGTGTGAGGAGCGAACCAGTAAGGGAACCGAGACGAAACACGGACAGTCGTCGGTTCCCTTTCTGATTTAAAACTCTAAGTATTTGTCTTTGGTCATTAGTAGACTTCTTACAAAAGAAGTGGCAAACCAGGGTATTAATGACAAAGGACAAGTGATAAACTTTCAATGACTGATTAGAGTAGCTTTGGACACAATGGATAACTAATGACAGGCAGATAACTGTCAAACTTATCAACTTTAATATATTTACAGATTCAATCTTATATGGTATAAGGTAAAGTTCGTAAGGTTTGAATACTCAACTTTTATGTACTTATGTAAGTGAAAGTTAAATTTTTCCCTGTAATATATAATACGTAAGTTTATTTACCTACGTATAATTCTCATGCCCAAAATGGGAGTTCAAAGCAGCCTAAACTAACCCCAAATTACTTGCTAAATAAAGATACTAAAGGATGAAAGTCTATGTTGCGCTATAGAGTTCGTGCCATTATTCTGACCGCTGGAATGATTTGTGCCTTCAGTGTAGGATGGTCTCCTGTGCGATCCCAAGAAGCTGAAGTTGATGAAACAGCAGTTGAAGAGGTGCAAGAAGAGGCAAAAGAAGTTGAACTTCCTACAGGAGATCCCACAGCAGCAATAACTACTGGGGATGTTAATATTCCCGTAGATGAACTCAAACTGCTGGTTAGACCCCTCACCCTTGAAGAACTGGAAAATGAAGCAGCAGCCTGGGCGGAGGTCCTCAAAAGAAGAACTCAAGATATCACCGATACTGAAATCGCTATCAAACGGCAAATTTTATCTATTGATCAAAAGGAAGAAGCAGCTGGTAAGTTAGAAGAAGCCAAAAAAGCTCTAGAAGAAGCTGAAGAGGCACAAGGCAAAGCTGAACCTGGCACACCGGAATACGAAGAAGTTACCAAACAGGTCGAAGAAGCCAAAGAAAATCTCAAACAAGCTGAAGACGCGATTGAAGAAGCGGCAGCTACTCAAGAGTCACTCAAAGACGATGAAGGGCTGCAAGAGGCTTTGAATAAAGCACAAAGACAGTCTGACTATGATGCAGCCCAGGAAACCCTTGAAAGAGCAGAAAAAGAGCGAGAGGAGCTCGATCCTGGCTCGGCAGAGTACGAGAAGGCAACAGAAAAAATCGACAAACTCAAAGAAGCGATCGAAGTCTACGATGAGGCCGGTGAAATCAAAGGGGATAGTATACCGGATACGCCAGAATTTGAGAAAGCCTCCAAGGATTTCTTAGAAGCCTACAAAGCGATGAATGAAGCTCGGGAAGCTATTGATGGAGTAGAACCAACCGAAGCTGAAGGTGAGGCTGATACTGATGCTGAAGGTGAAGCTGATACTGATGCTGATGCTGAAGGTGAAGTCGATCCAACAGAGCAATCTTCTGAAGCGATCGACGAAACTGCAGCTCTGTTAGAAGCAACCGAGATTGAAGCGGATGCAGAGGAGAAAGTTGCTGGTTCGCCTGATGTCGTTGAGAGCGAAGGTAACCTAGAAGAAAAACAAGAGCAGCTTGATAAAGCTTCAGAAAAGTTGGAAGAGAGTGCTGAAGAAGAGTCAGACTTAAAAAATAATCTCGTAGAAACGGTTGCCTGGATGAAGGATATACAGGTAGGAATCATCGATCGCTTGAAAGTTGTCTTGGATGAAATAGACCGTAAAGGTGGTAATACTGAAGCCTACCGCCAATACATTGAAGCTGTTAGCGTTATCGAAATAGATGTAACAGACACCGAAGGTTTATGGGTGCGGCTCGGCGGTTGGCTTAGATCCGAAGAAGGAGGTCTGCGCTGGGTAATGAATCTCGCTACCTTTTTGGGAGTTCTCATCGCCTCGATGATTGCCTCTAGGATCCTCGCAAATTTTACCGAAAAATTGCTGCTGCGATACGGAGACGAATCGAAAGCATTGCGGGACTTTATCATCATGCTCATCAAGCGGGGAGGAATTGTTATTGGTGTCCTGTTGGCCCTAACAGCCTTAGAAGTTAGCCTTGGTCCCATCATCGCCCTCGTTGGTGGTGCTAGTTTCGTGTTAGCATTCGCACTGCAAAGCAACTTAGGTAACTTTGCTAGCGGCTTGACGCTGATGTTGACTAATCCTTTTGATGTGGGGGATGAAGTCAAAATTGCCGGACTCTGGGGATACGTTGATTCCATCACCTTAGCAAGTACAAAACTCAAAGGTTGGGACGCTCAGATAATTACTCTTCCCAACAGTATGGTTTGGGGCGGCATAATCGAGAACCTGACGGCTCAGGAGATTCGTAAGGGTGGAGTACCGGTTCTGATCTCCTTCGATACTAACCTCCGCAAGGTCAAGGAAATTTTGCAGGAGATTGGTAACTCACACCCGTTGGTTCTTAAGGATCGATCCGTGGGTGTTTATATCTATAAAGGTACAGAACATTTCGTCTGGACAGGTATTAAGTATTGGTCAAAAACTGATGACTATTGGACAGTTTATGAAGACCTAGCCTTTATGATTCAGGAACGGTTTCAGAAAGAAGGTATCTCGATGGCGATGCCACAGCAGCAAGATCTTCGCATCCAATATTTAAACAATGGTCAAAAGCCAGAATTGGATTCGCCAGTACCTAAAAAAGCATTCCAACCTCATGATGTATCTAATACTGAAAAAACCAAAAGTGGTATGGATTTAGATGTGGATGTGGATGTGGATGTGCCAGACTTTATGTAAATCACAACAAGCGGCGGGGAAGTCAACTCCAACCCCTGCTTTGTAGGAATTGGGGAAAGGGAAAAGCTTTTTTCTTTCCCCTTTCCCCTTAATATACAAGTATTGGGGAGCGTGGGAGCAGCAGATTTGACTGAAGGAAAAAAGAGCAATCGAGCAACTCGTCTGATTTTATTCACCACTTTCTGCGCAACATTTTTAGTTTTATCTGTCAAGGTCTTTGCTGCTTGGACAACGCGATCGCTAAGTTTGATGGCGGAGTCTCTCCATACTTTACTCACTACTTTCAGCGCTCTTTTGGGTTTACTAACCATGACTGCACAAAATCTGCCTACGGGGGAGTCAGTCTACAGTCATGGTAAGCGAGAAACTTTTCTGACATTCGTCCTTGCTGCTTTTTTAAGCATTGCTGGATTGAAGTTATTGGAAGCAGCACATGAGCAGTGGAAATTAGCGATTGAGGGAGAAAGCTTGATTTTTCCCGTCCGTGTCAGTTTACCCCTAATTCAACTGTTGGGTATTTTAGTCGCCACCAGTCTAGGTTTGTTATTACTGTGTATGTGGGGAGCTAGGGTCTTAAGAAGTCATATCTTGCGCTCCAACGCCTTACAACAGCTTAAAGATGCAGGATTAACTGTATTGGTGGTAGTGGGATTAGTGGGAGTTTGGTGGGATTTAGTCTGGCTCGATGTTTCTCTAGCAGTAGTGCTGGTGCTGCTAACAGCAGGCAATTTTTGGCAAATGGTCAATTGGCAGTTGCCCCTCCTTGTCCAGCAAACTGCAATCGCCCCAGAAATGCTAGCTAAAATTGCTTGCAAAGTTAGAGGTGTTAACCACTGTTACCAAATTCAGTCGCGGGGTATTGTCGGACGGTTTGTCTACATTCAAATGCATCTAGTGCTCCATCCTGAGTTTGCCGAAGCCATTGCCGATATTGCTGAACAGATTGAGGAAGACATTCAAATGCATTACGGTCCGATTCAAGTTACTTTTTATATTGAGAAGTTGCCCTTTGACAAAAAGCTACAAGCTATGCAGTGAGATAAATTAGCTACTTCACTGCATTCTATCGATGGTGCGATACTGAATTGCTTCAGCAACATGGGGAGTTTGTAAGTCATTATCTCCCGCTAAATCAGCAATAGTACGTGCTACTTTGAGAATGCGATCGGTTCCTCTTGCAGAAAGACCTAGTTTGCGAATTGCTCCTTCTAATAAATTGCGGGAACTATCATCCAGCTGACAGAAGCGGCGTAGTTGCTCACTCTGCATCTGAGCATTACAATGAAGTTGAGGTTCAGCTTGGAAGCGATGACGAGTGCGATCGCGTGCTGTTTGTACTCGCTGGCGCACTGGTGCTGATTCCTCCCCAGTTGGCTGTCGGGTGATTTCTTCTGGTTTGAGGCGATTTACTGCTACTTGCAAATCAATCCGATCCATCAAAGGTCCCGAAAGCCTTGCCCAATATTGTTCTCTAGCTCTAGGGGAACATGTACATTCTTGAATAGTGTCCCCAAAGTAGCCACAAGGACAGGGATTTGTACTCGCCACCAAGGTAAATTGAGCTGGGAACATGACTGATTGTCGAGTGCGAGAAATAGTAACATACCCATCTTCTAAAGGTTGACGCAAGAACTCCAACACATTGCGCTTAAATTCCGTTAGCTCATCTAAAAATAGTACACCCCGATGAGCCAGAGAAATTTCCCCTGGGCGGGGAAAGCTACCACCACCCACCAGGGAAGGACCAGATGCCGAATGGTGGGGACTGCGATAAGGGCGATCGCTGACCAAAGTTCCTTTATTCTTAAGTAATCCAGCAACAGAGTGAATTTGAGTAACTTCCAAAGCTTCGGTAAAGCTCAAAGGGGGCAAAATTCCTGGTAGTCGTCGTGCTAGCATGGTTTTGCCACTCCCTGGTGGTCCCACAAAGATTAAGTTATGTCCTCCAGCTGCAGCAATTTCCAAGGCGCGACGAGCGTGAGCCTGACCTTTGACATCTTTAAGATCTGCTCCTGTAAACTTAGATTTGGCTAACTCCTGCAAACCATTAATCTCTACAGGGGAGTAACGCTCTGGAGCATTCAAGAAGTCAGCTACTTGCCAGAGATCATTGAGTCCGTAAACTGCTAACCCTTCTACCACTGCTGCTTCTTTGGCATTATCTGCTGGTACCACCAAACCGACAATTCCCATGGCTTGAGCAGCAGCCGCGATCGGTAGTACACCAGCAACAGATCTTAGGCTACCATCTAACGAAACCTCACCTAAAAACAGATAATCTCCCAATAGGTGAGCACTTACCTGCTCAGACGCTGCCAAAATTCCCACACTGATAGGCAAATCAAAGCTTGGTCCTTCTTTGCGCAAGTCAGCTGGTGTCAGATTAATGACAATCTTACCTAAGGGAAAGGCAAAACCGGAATTTTTGAGAGCTGCTTTCACCCGTTCTCGGGATTCTTGAACAGCAGCATCCGGTAAACCAACTACCACAATTCTCGGCAAACCACCCGAAACATCAACCTCGACGCCTACCTTGACAGCATCAATGCCTACAATTGAGGCACTCCAAACTCTGGCAAGCATATCAATCACCCTGAAACCTTAGAAGTGAGTATAACTTGGGGAATTGGGAATTGGGAATTGGGATTGAGATAAAAACTGCTGCTGCCGGAGGCGATCGCTAATACTCCAGATGTCGGACTTCTTGAAGAAGTCCGACATCTACCAGGTATCTCCCCTTAAATCGATTTTGCCGCCGCTCTTTGACCGATCACACTGGCTGTAGCATAGAAAGGGGTATGGCTGATACTCAGCAGCCACTTGGTAATGCCACGTTTCGCAGCAACTTCAAGGGCAGTGGCATAAAGTACGACAGATGGTTCACCAGTCGGCAATCGTTGAATCTCAATCTCGAGCCACGAGATAGGCTGTGTGCAGTCTCTACCGAGTGCTTTGAGAACCGCTTTTTTGGCAGCGAGACGGCTGGCAAGATACTGGAGACGGTTAGTACGCAGCCCAGAAGCATTGAGTTCCGCAGCAGTAAGACATTGCTGTTCAAAACATGCCCCCATTTGTTCGATAAGTTCTTGGATGCATCTCACGTCTACAATGTCAATTCCATGACTGATGATATTCATGATTGCAAAACTAAATTTTTCGACATTGTATTCATTTTGTTAACCGACTCGATATACTCGTTTCGAGGGATTGATTCCGCCACGATACCCGCTCCAGCATTGAGGTAAATTTGATTGCCGTACTGGTAAACGGAGCGAATTGCGATCGCTAAATCCAATTCTCCGTTACTATCAACCCAACCAATACCACCTGCATAAATTCCTCTTGGTTCATCTTCCAGGCGATCAATCCAATCTAAGGCTTTTTGTTTATCAATTCCAGAAACAGTAATACCTGGAAATAAAACCCTCAATGCATCCCACAATGTATTTCCAGGTTTTAGCTGACCGCCAACTCTCGAAGAAAGGTGCTGCACACATCGATATTTTTTAACTTCCATAAAATTAAAAACTTTAACTGTTTCCGGTATACAAAATGAGGTAACTTCCTTTTGTGCTAACCAAACGGACAGCGCGTGTTCTTTCACTTCTTTAGCATCAGTGAACAGTTCATTATGGAAGCGTGTATCTTCTTCGCTAGATTGACCGCGAGGTCGAGTTCCTGCTAGAGGGTTCGTCACAACGAATCCCTCTCTATTGACTTGTATCAGAATTTCAGGACTAAAGCCAACGGCACACACTTCTCCTATATTCAAACAATAAGAACGTGCCGAGTTATTGGCTTTAGAGCCAACAGCATAAGTCCCTAGTACATCCAAATTGCCAATGAGTTTTTTAGAACGAGAGATAATGGCTTTATGCAATTTATTTTTTTTAATTGCCTCAATTAACTCCTCAATGAGGTGAGAATAATTTTCACAGTCAGCAAAATCTTGAACCAGAGAAGCTGGTACATAATCCAGTACTTTGCTACTCATAGATAATAGTTCTAGAATTTGCACCAATGATCTGAGGCTTTTAACATAAACGCCCTCTGCCGTAAAGCGCAGTTCGGTTTCAGGTACAAAAAAACAGAGAAGTGGCTGCTCAATTGCTTTAGAGTAGGACGAATAGAAACCAGCTATATCAAAGGCTACATAGCCATAAGCTGTCCAATTTTTAATGGATAAAGATCCTAGTAACTCACCGACTTGTTTAAAAGGATCGCTGACGGCTTGAAGGGAAGATGTCCCAAGATTCTCAAAACAGATTAAAGTTTTAGTGACGGATACTTTGGCTAATTCATTGCCAGCAATACGCACTTCATCATCTTTTTCATACATTACATAATTTTCAAAAATACCTGCTTGCAAGAAATTTTGTAAAACTGCAAGTACATTTTTTTTGCCTGGTATAAAAATTTCTTGATAGGATAGATCAGATTTTAATTCTGTAAACATTAATGTCTCCTTGTCACTAACTTTTCATACGGTGTATACTTTATTTTTAAAGGCAGTTAAATTTCTCCAATAAACCATTGACGATAGTTTCAGAAGGTTTATTTCAAAATCCAAATTTAAAATGGTATCAGCCTTTGCTGTCTATCGAGCTTTTGCCTATCAATTTACGATGAATTTTCCCAGTTGAAGTACGCGGTAAACTCTCCACAAACTGAATTGTTTTTGGAGCTTTAAAATGAGGAAGTCGCTGTTTAACAAATTGATAAATACTAGCTTCTAGTTCAGAGGATTGTTTTTGTCCCGGCTTGAGGCTAATATAAGCAACTATCTGAGTGAGTTGTTTGCCGTCCTTAGATTCAGGAACTACTGCTACTTCTAGAACTTGGGGATGCTGGTGCAAGATATCCTCAATTTCTAAAGGAGAGACCCACTGACCGTTTATTTTGAATAGATCGTCCTTACGACCCATAAATTTAAAATAGCCCTCAGCATCACGTAGGTACTTATCCCCCGTTCGCATGGTGTTTCCATAGAGTGCCTGCCGCGTTTCTCTGAGTCGGTTCCAGTAACCTAGCATCAGGCTTTCTCCACTCACCAAGAGATCCCCAATTTCTCCAGGAGGACAGGGAAGTCCATTTTCATCAACAATTCGGACATCGTAACCCGGAATCGGACGACCAGATGTACCAGGTTTGCACTTACCTGAGGGGTTGGCTAGAAAAATGTGCAAAAACTCCGTTGTACCAATCCCCTCACAAATTTCTCGGTTGTAAGTCTCTCGCCAGTTTTGCCAAATACTCTCAGGAAGCTGTTCGGCAGCAGAGATGCATAAACGCAGAGAGGAGGCATCCAATGGTGCGATATCTTGTATAGCCAGAAGATTGGCATAAACACTGGGGATGCCGAAAAAGACTGTTGGCTGATAGCGCTGGATATCAGAGATGATCTCAAATGCGTTATTGGCATCTGAGAGTACAGTAGCGGCACCAACTGCCATAGGCATATAAAGCGTATTTCCTAAACCGTAGGCAAAAGGCACTTTTGCAACTGAATAAGTGATGTCATCGGATTGTAATCCCAGTGTCGCTTTACCATAGTGTTCGGCACAAACCACCATGCTTTTATGGCGGTGAATCACCCCTTTGGGTTTACCTGTACTGCCGGAGGTGTAAAGCCAGAATGCTGGTTCATCGCCAGAGGTTTCGGCACAGGGAAAGAATTCGTCAGACTGTTGGGTAAGTTGGGATAAAAATGGGTTGTCTTCATCTGTTAGCAGAATATGCTGCAAAAACTGAGACTGAATGGGAGCGAGTTTATCTTGCCATTCCCGAGTAGTTAGCAAGATTTTGGCTCGCGAGTCTTGCAGAATATACTGCACTTCATCGACGTTACAGGCAGTGTTAATAGGAATAGGCACAGCACCCATCCAAATTGCTCCCCAAAAGGCAAAGACCAATTCTGGAGTATCGGGCAAAACAATGGCAATCCTATTTTCCCGCTCTAGACCAAGAGTGAGGAGAAATCGTGCAGTGCGTTGGACAAAGCGGCTGAGTTGGTCATAAGTATAGGTATCATCCCGATGCCAAAAGACGACTTTCTGGCTATTTCCCCGTTCTATATTGCTGTTTAAGAAATAAGCTGCCACATTAAATAAGTCCGGCAACTGTTCAGAAATGCTTTCCATTTTTCCTTATTTTTACAAATAAAAGTTCTTAAGTTATCTGGATAATCCTTGGAGAACGTCAAAAAGCGAGAACGCTAACCAGTATGTGTTCATCCCAATAGCACCATGTCGCTAGCCATTTTTGGATACCACATCGTTTCGCCTGAATGCTGGCGTCCCCATGCAGGTGAACTGTTAACTTATCTTGGGTGAGGTTTGCTTCAATTTCATTCCAGCCAATGCCTGCTAATCCAGTTCCTAGAGCTTTTCCTACAGCTTCCTTGGTGGCAAAGCACACAGTAAAAGAACGGTGGGGATGAGTAGAGGATTGGCAACAATTGATCTCGCTCGGAGTGAACAACAAATTTAAAGTTTCGTGATCATACTGCTCAATTAACTTAGCAATCCTAGGAATGGGTGTGATATCAATACCGATCCCCTTAACTTCAGATGTCCATTTAGCTTGAGGAAACATGGTTTAACTTGGAGTTGGCAAGCAGCGCCACTTCGACTTTACTGCAGACTTGAGCCAGCGTTATATCCTGCCGACTTTCAAGCTTGACACTTACCCCCAGCTGGCGTTTCAGTCTCAGAGCAATTTCTACTATCTCAGTTGAATCAAGTTGTAAGTCCTGATGCAACAATGTTTCATTGTGAAGCAACTCATTGGGAATACCCAACTCAACAAGTATTGTTTTGAGCGTATCCATAGCCCTTGAAGTATCCATGCAGAAAACACCTCGGAAATTTAATAGCCCCAAATGGCTTTCTCTTGACAGAGTGACTAGTTAGATCCAAGTCAGACATCACGCATTCCTTTGAGAGTAATGCGTCTAGCTACTTGTAAGGTGGTTAGTTATTTAAAGCTAGTCGGCACACTTCAATGACATACTGGATGTGCTGAACTACTATATATCTGATGTCGGCGCTACTCTCGAAAAATTCTCATTAGCTAAGTTAACTTGATTATGTATTGATCAAGACTCACAATACAGCTAAATAGCATTCATTTGCAATAAAATCTTCTAAAATCTTCTATTTCTTTCTCACCGTTCGCCCATTTGAAAACGAGTTAGAGAAATTGTCTACGAGGGAATGGGGATTCCAGGTTACGGTCAAGTAACTTGACAAATCGTCTAAAATGTGCATTCACAATTATATGCGATCGCTAAACCTAGAGTTGTTTTTGAAATCAGTAAAATACACTATATATAGCGTATGGCAATTTTTGCTAACTACTAGACAAAATAGGCGAACGGTGAGTCTTTGGTAAGAGGTTAATTTTTAATGGGTCTCTGTCCTTGTTAGAGTGCGGATTCCCCATACCAGCTGACTTGTTTATTTGTCGCTAGCTGTTTGTATTTCTTAACAAAGACTATCTACGTAAGTAACACTATCTACGTAGGTAACACTATCTACGTAAGTATATAGTAAATAGCGTTAAACTCATACTCCTTTTAGGGTAGCAATGAATAAATGATAATTATTTGTTATTGTTTTTTTGTAAATGAAAAAAATATTTAATAAAGGACTTGTCAATAATTTGTCAAGTAGTAAGATATTATCTCAGCATAAATATGAGAATTGCTTTTTTTGAATCATAAAATTTTTGTAAGACAATAATTTTAGGGTTTATTTTTCCTTATTTTAGGATAACTACCTCAGAAGAGGTAAAAAAAAATTAATAATTGCATTTTACAAAAACCCTACTGTACCAAGGTTTTTTGTATTTTTTAAATACAATTTTTGATTTATTGAATAGGACTTTGATGCTTAAGTAGCATCTATAAAAGGCATCAAAATTACTACTCTTATTAGAGTAGTAATTAATTCATTGATAACAAAATTTTATTAATTATTTTTTTTGGGAAAATATATTCAATATAGGGCTTGTCAATAATTTTTCAAGTAGTACAATAAGTCAGGTCAGTTAATCACTATTATTCTCAATTAGTGACATACAGACACAATATTACTATCGGTGTACTTACTACATAATATTTCTTTTGTCAAACCTAGTCTAAGCATTCATTTTGCCTTGGCTGTGATGGTGGGAATTGTTGAAAATATCCCAAAGCGACAAAAGGTTATGATACCAAGTCCGGTTTTGGCAGACTATTAACAAATCAACGATAGCCTACTAGATATGAAGCTTTTATCAAAAAAAGCAACTTATTTACAATAGCTATGTTTTGTATTAGTCCAGTCATTATCAATGTAAATCATTAAGTAGAAATTCAACTTATCCTCATGGACAGTATTACTTTTACGAATATTGCTACGAATGCAAATTCTGGGATTAACTATGCTCGGGTAGAGTCACCACGAAATGCTATCTTTGATGAAATTAAGGCACAGCCAGTATTTTTAATTCCAGAAGATGTACCAAATACACCCCTCTTCCCTCGAGGTATGCCTGGGGTAGCAGTTCTAGATTACGATAACGATGGCGACCTCGACATTTACGTTACCAATGGACCTGGTACTGCCAACAGTCTCTACTCCAACCAATTACAGGAAACTGGTCAGTTAACATTTATCGATGTAGCGCAACAAGCAGGAGTTGCAGCTACTGATCAAGACAGTAGTGGTGTCTCCTATGGAGAT
>Ga0207422_1001800_pt1 | contig 36032 bp, 29 predicted proteins | sample MarCyaLeptolynsp_FD_187757 | JGI IMG/M metagenome (GOLD analysis project Ga0207422, IMG submission 187757) | Marine cyanobacterial communities from Panama - species 1 Leptolyngbya sp. (SPAdes) | ecosystem: Environmental > Aquatic > Marine > Unclassified | place: Panama: Panama City | collected... | reverse complement strand
CGGCTATGAACAATAGCGAACTGCTGATTAAGCAGGCCAAAGAATTCAAGCCGAATACGGTGGTGATTACGAATGAGGATCTCTATGATGGGGTTTTCGACCAGTTGGATGCACTTGATATTAAAGTGTATGCCGGAACCAATGCTTTGAGTTCTGTGGTGCAAATGGATACCATTGATATTGTCTTGACAGCCCTGGTAGGGTATGCCGGTTTGAAACCGACAATTTCGGCCATAGAAAGTGGAAAGAATATCGCTTTGGCCAACAAGGAGACATTAGTAGTGGCAGGAGAATTGATTACCTCCTTGGCACAACAGAAGGCAGTGAATATTTACCCTGTCGATTCGGAGCATTCGGCCATATTCCAGTGCTTAGTGGGTGAGTTTCATAATCCCATCGAGAAGATCATTCTTACGGCCTCCGGAGGGCCGTTTAGAGGGCGAGAACGTGAGGCATTACTTCAGGTGAAGAAGGAACAGGCGCTCAAACATCCTAACTGGGATATGGGCGCAAAGATTACGATAGATTCGGCAAGCCTTATGAATAAAGGACTTGAGGTGATTGAGGCCAAGTGGCTTTTTAATCTAAACATGGACCAAATTGAAGTGGTGGTTCATCCTCAATCAATTATACATTCGATGGTTCAGTTCGAGGATGGGAGTATTAAGGCACAAATGGGATTGCCCGATATGAAGCTTCCCATCCAATTTGCTCTGAGCTATCCTGATCGTATTAAATCCGATTTTCCGAGGTTCAATTTCATGGACTACCCAGAGCTCACTTTTGAACAACCCGATATCGAAACCTTTAGAAATTTAGGCTTGGCTTTTGAGTCGATGAGGCAAGGTGGCAATATGCCTTGTGTATTAAATGCAGCAAACGAAGTTGCAGTAGCCAAGTTTTTGAATGACGAAATAGGCTTTTTGGAAATGTCTGACCTAATTGAACATTGTTTGGCCAAGACATCTTTTATTAACAAGCCAACGTATGAGGACTATGTCAGGTCCGACAAAGAAACACGAGAATTAGCAAACGCATATAGAAATTAATGGAAACCATTGTTCAAATAGCCCAGCTACTGCTGGCGCTTTCAATTTTAGTAGGGATACATGAGGGAGGTCACATGCTGACAGCCAAAATGTTTGGTATGAAGGTCGAGAAATTCTTCATTGGTTTTCCTCCAACCATATTTTCATTTAAGAAGGGAGAGACTGAATACGGTCTTGGAGCCATTCCATTGGGTGGTTTCGTGAAAATCTCTGGTATGATCGATGAATCGATGGATAAGGAGCAAATGGCCAAACCACCACAACCCTGGGAATTTAGGTCTAAACCGGCATGGCAACGTTTGATCGTTATGCTTGGTGGTATCATAGTCAATGTTGTGGCAGGAGTTATTGCCATGATCATTTTAACCTATAATACGGGCGATGAATACGTACCAAGTGAGGTTGTCATGGAAAGTGGTATTCAGGCTTTCGATTATGGTGAGCAATTCGGTTTTAAAACGGGTGACATCATTCTTAATGTTAACGGAGAGGCGTACGAACGCTTTAGCGAGGTGACCAACCCATCAGTTTTTCTTGAGACTAATGCTTATTACACTGTGTTAAGAGATGGTCAGCAGGTTCGAATTGATGTACCAAGCGATGCACTGGACATTATGTCGAAGGATAAAGGGTTTAGAAATAATTACATTAACCCGAGGCTTCCATTTTTAGTGGCCTATCCAAATGACAAGGAGTATCAGGCTAGTTCAAACGCTAAGAATGCTGGCGTTCAAATGGGTGATAAGATTACCTATATCGAAGATGTGAAAATCGACTTCTGGGATCAGATGAGACCTACTTTGGCCCAGTATGCCGGAGAATCAGTCACAGTTAAAATTGACCGCGATGGGAATGAGCTTGAATTTAATATTCCGGTCAATCCAGATACCACTATTGGCATTATGGTGGGCTCAACACTAGAAACGGCAGTTAAGGACTACACCTTTGGCGAGGCTGTTACCAAGGGAACCTCCGAGGCATTTGGAATGGTCATCTTGAATGCTCGGGCCATGGGCAAAATGTTTACGGGCGGATTATCTGCCAGAAGTCTCAGCGGACCTATCGGAATTGTTGAAATGTTTCCTAAAACATGGGATTGGAATGCATTCTGGTTCACTACAGGTTTTATTTCTATGATTCTTGCCTTTATGAACTTGCTGCCTATACCGGCACTGGACGGTGGTCATGTGATGTTCTTACTTTTCGAAATGATATCAGGCAAAGCACCGTCTGATAAGTTTCTTGAAGGAGCCCAAAAGGTAGGTATGATTATTCTTTTGGCTTTGATGGTGTTCGTCTTTGGAAATGATATTCTGAAACTATTCGGGATATAGCTTAATCATTGCCATTGTTGAACTGATTTTTAGGCGGGTCACGATAGATTTCGAATTCGACTCGCCTGTTCAATTTTTTGTCTTCTTCAGTTTTTTCTTCCTTGATAATGGGGAGCTCACTGCCATAACCCATAGCGAAAATGCGTTGAGGGTTGATAGACGCTTTGCCTAGAATGTACCTCTTGATGGCATCTGCCCGCTGCTGTGATAGCTTGAGGTTGGAAATTGGATTGCCACTGGAATCGGTATGGCCAGATATATTGAGGTTAAATGTGGGATTGTCAATCAGGAAGTCAATGACCTTATTCAGGTCGGGTTCCATAACGGGTAAAATCTTTGAACTGGCATTCTCAAATTCAATGGTGGCAAACTCAATTTTGCTACCCACTTGCTCAACGACTCCTTCATAATTGGTGTCTCCATTCAGGAAGAATAGTTTTTCTAGCCTAAAGAAGTCATCACCCTGAACGATTAACAGGTAATTTCTTTGGTTAATCAGATCAAACTCAAACGTCCCGTCATCTCGGGCAAACTTGGGAGCTACTTCAATCCCTTCATCCAAGTCAATAATCGAGACGATAGCATTTTTTGGGATTTTACCTGTGACTTCACTGATCCTGCCATTGAACCGGGTAGTGGCGAGTGGCTGCCCTGCCATGGGTAATGGAAAAGAGTAGAGGTCCAGGTTTTTCATGCTCTCCTCTTTGGATCTTGAATAAAAGATAAAATCAGACTTCGCATCTATACTGAAATAGAATTCTGTACCGATACCATTGACTAGAGGACCAATGTTAATGGGTTCTGACCATTGGCCTGATGTCTTATAAGCTTTGTAGATGTCATAATCACCAAAATTGAGCAGATGACCATTGCTGCTGAAGTAGAGTACATCGAATTCACGATGATAAAAAGGACTCACTTCATTGTTTCGGGTATTGATGATAGGCCCAAGGTTTTGTGCTTCACCCCACCTTCCTCTTTTATCTTTTACGCTATAATAGAGATCGGCAAGTCCAAATCCCCCTCTTCTGTCAGAAGAGAAATATAAAGTATCTTCAGTCGCATTCAGACTGGGGTGTGAGTCCCATTGATCTGAATTAACCTTTTCTCCCAGGTTTTTAGGTTCGGTCCATAAGGTGTCTCCTTGAAAATTGGAGACATATAGGTCGCAGTTGCCAAAACCATCGGGTGCCTCACATCTTGAAAAGAAAAGAGACTTTCCGCTTTGAGATAAGTAACCAGAGCCATCATTATAGCGTGAGTTGATTTTGGGAATCATTTCCGCTGTACCCCAACCACTACCTGTATTGAGGGTATAGAAGAGATCTTCGTTCACGTATTTGTTGATTCCTGTGTTTACAGAATTTCGCTTTGACGTAAAGATCATCACTGAGTCATTGCTGGAAACCATGGGCGCGTAGTCTTCGCTGACAGAATTCACTCTGGGCCCCATGCTGGTCAAAACACTCCTTGGAGGAATTAGCGTATCAACCTTTCTTCTATACTCGACCAAATCATAGTAGTATTCCAAGGGAACAAAGTATGACTTCTTATTTCTGTCTAATGAGTCATAGCGTGCCATGATGGCCGGAATGTCTAGTCCTTGTCTGTAATGCTTAAGCACCATGGCATACAAAGGCTTGGCCTCTTCCGGAGATCCAAATATCTCGGTTAGCTTGGCCAGTCGCCAGATATAATAGGTCTGAAGGGCAAAATTCTGGGTGCCGAAATTGGAAACGTATTTCTTGAGCTCTGGATAAAGCGCTTGCCAGTTGCGTTCCCTATCCAATTTTTCGATCTTCTTTTCCAGCTTTTTATTAAGGTAAACCGGTGTTTTGTTGATGTTAGGAAAGGTGAGGTCGGAAATGTCAACAGCAACCGAATCAGAACTCAAGACGACTTTTTTAGTCCTTTTTTTGAAAAGCTGCCCATGCGCTGCAAGGGAGTAGCAGAGTAGAAGGAGTGTCAAGACAATGCCTCTTCTTAGCATGGATCGATAACTGTTGATAATAGGTGAATTTATGAAAACAAAGTTATCCGTTTTACGGAACTATGAAAAAGGAGTTCATGACAACAAAACGATTGGCATAGCGCTTGCAATATGGGGAGGACTTAATTTTTCTGACATTATGTGTCAGATTGACACCTCATTATGAAGATTGATAAGAACACAATAGGATCCATTTTAGCGGCAGAGCTAAGTGAAGAAGAGAGTGGAGAATTCATTCAAATGATTGCTCCCGATGACGAGGACAGTACGCAGCTAGCGGATCTTCCTGAAGAACTTCCGGTTTTGGCAGTTCGCAATACCGTATTATTTCCAAGTGTTCTTATTCCGATCACTGTTGGAAGGCAGAAGTCCATTAAGGTGGTAAAACAGGCCTACAAAGGGGATAAAATCATTGGGGTGATTACCCAGGAAAACCCTCAGGTGGATGACCCCAAAGCCGGGGATCTCTATAAGGTAGGAACGGTGGCAAAAATTGTAAAGATGCTGGTATTACCTGATGGTAATACAACCATCATTGTTCAAGGCAAACAGCGATTTGAAGTCAATGAGTTTACGACCACCACACCTTATCTGAAGGCCAAAGTGAATTACTTGGAAGAGAACTTCCCTAAAAGACTTTCGAAAGAAGTGAAAGCTGTTATTCAGTCGATTCGTGATACGGCCAACCGTATTATGACATTGAATCCTGAGATTCCTAAGGAAGCGCAGGTTGCCCTAGAAAACATTGAAAAGCCTAGCTTTTTGGTCCACTTCTTATCTTCAAATATCAATGCTGAGTTGAAGGAAAAGCAGGATTTGCTCGAAATTAATGATGGCGTTGAGAGAGCTACTCAATTGCTCCAGCATCTGATGAAGGAGGTTCAAATGCTCGAATTGAAGCATGAGATTCAGAATAAAGTACACTCCGATATAGATCAGCAACAGCGCGATTATTTCCTTCGCCAACAGATGAAAGTACTGCAGACGGAACTCGGAGACGGAGGACCGGAGCAGGAAGTAGAAGAACTTAGAAGGAAAGCAAAAGAAAAGAACTGGCCTGAAAAAGTGGCCAAGCATTTCGATAAGGAGTTGGACAAAATTCTTCGCATGAATCAGATGGCTGCTGAATATCCGGTGGCCATGAATTATGCTGAGTTGATGGTTGATCTACCATGGGGTGAATACTCAGAAGACAACCTGGACTTGAAGCGGGCTAAGAAGATTTTAGAAGATGATCATTACGGCTTGGAGAAGGTGAAAGATCGTATTCTCGAATACCTGGCGGTACTCAAATTAAAGAATGATCTGAAAGGACCAATTCTTTGCTTGTACGGACCTCCTGGTGTTGGTAAGACCTCATTAGGGCGTTCAATTGCCAAAGCCCTTGATCGACAGTATGTCAGAATGTCATTAGGAGGTGTTCAGGATGAAGCAGAAATCCGTGGTCATAGAAAGACCTATATCGGAGCTATGCCGGGTAAAGTGATTCAAAATATTAAGAAATCGAAGTCATCTAATCCAGTATTTGTATTAGATGAAATAGATAAGGTTAATTCTAACTTCAGAGGTGATCCGTCTTCCGCTCTGCTGGAAGTACTTGATCCAGAGCAAAATCACGAGTTTACAGATAACTATCTCGAAGTAGAGTATGACCTTTCAAAAGTACTTTTCATTGCGACAGCGAATTCTTTAGATACTATTCAACCTGCACTTAGAGACAGGATGGAGATTATAGAAGTTTCTGGTTACACCATTGAAGAGAAAGTAGAAATAGCCAAAAGGCACTTGATTCCTAAGCAAAAAACTGAGCATGGTTTGAAGCCCAAAGACGTCTCTTTTGACAAGAAAGCCATTCAGTTTATAGTGGAAGGGTATACGCGGGAATCAGGGGTTAGGAGTCTTGAGCGTGTTGTTGGTTCTGTGGTCAGAAGTGTAGCAAAGTCTATCGCACTGGAAGAAGAGTACCCTAAAAAGATCACCACTGAGTTTATAGAAAAAGTGTTGGGAGGTCAACGCTTCGACAAAGAGATTTACAATGACAACAAGAACGCTGGTGTCGTTACAGGTTTGGCCTGGACGGCAGTTGGTGGGGAGATTCTCTTTATCGAATCTAGTTTAAGCAGAGGCAAAGGTAAGCTTACCTTGTCGGGTCAGCTAGGAGATGTTATGAAGGAATCTGCTATGGCGGCTATTTCTTATCTCAAGTCGAATGCGGAAGCTTATGGTATTAACTATAAGGTTTTCGATAAGTACGATTTGCATATGCATGTTCCTGCAGGTGCAGTACCCAAGGATGGACCTTCGGCAGGCATCACAATGCTCACTGCATTGGCCTCATTATTTACCCAAAGAAAGGTGAAGAATAAACTGGCAATGACCGGTGAGATTACCTTGAAAGGGAATGTGCTTCCAGTCGGTGGTATCAAAGAGAAGATTCTAGCGGCTAGAAGAGCGGGTATCAAGGAGATCATCTTGAGTAAGAGAAATCAAAAGGATATCTCTGAGATTGATGCGCAGTATACCAAAGGTTTGAGCTTCCACTTTGTGGAAAAAGCAGATGAAGTCTTAGAGATTGCTTTGATGGGTCAAAAAGTAGATAATCCGATCAAATTTGTAGTTGAGGACTAAAATTCAACGTATTTTCAATAGAGATCTATTTGAATGAGGAAAAACCGACTGCTGTTGTGCACATGTCTTTTGTTATGTTGGCAGTTCGCCAATGCGCAGCTTGGTGGCAGTCGTGCCTTTGAATACCTGAATTTGCCTAATAACGCCAGATTGGCCGCTTTGGGTGGGGCTAACATTACCTCTGGGTGGTATGATCCTGGTCAGGTCACTTCTAATCCTGCAATGCTCAATGATACCTTAGAACATCAGCTGGTGATATCAAGACTTGGCTACTTTGCGGATATTGCCAATACCTCAGTGACCTATGTTGCGCCTATCAAGAAGTACGGTACATGGGCATTCCATTTGGACTACCTGAATTATGGAGACATCCAAAGTTTCGATGAAGCGGGGTTTTTAAATGGTAACTTCAGTGTCAACGAATACGCATTTTCGGTTGCCAATAGTCAAGCATTTGGGCCATTTAGGGTAGGTGCCAATTTAAAGGTTGCCGTTTCTGACCTGGCTTCTTTTCAGGCTTCGGCATTACTTCTTGATGTGGGAGGTACTTTTCTACATCCTGAAAAAGATCTTACCATTGGATTTGTGATTAAGAACATTGGCTTTTTGATTTCAGATTATACTGAAGACAACAATAGCCAGCTTCCTACTGATATTCAGTTGGGAATCTCGTATAAACCAGAGTTTATGCCTTTTAGGTTTTCCGTGACTGCCAGAAACCTGGTGCGATCCGATGTTACCTTTTTTGACCCATCAACCAACTCACTCTTTGGACAAAGTGCTGAGCCTGGTTTTGGCGAGGAAATTTTTAGAAGGCTGGTTTTTGGGGCAGAATTGATCGCCTCACCAAACTTTCACTTGAGGTTTGGTTATAACCATTTGCTAAGACAGGAACTTAAGCTAGAAAATGCCAGCGGAGGAGCAGGCTTTTCTTTTGGCTTTATGTTCAAAGTAAAAAGATTTGAATTTGCCTACAGTCGGGCTTTGTACCATACAGCTGGGGGCAGCAATACACTTCAGATGAATCTTAATCTGGATGGTATTATAAACAAGAATTGAAATGATTGATAAAAGTTATTTGACTCCAAGGCAGATCGTTGCCGAACTCGATAAATATATCATTGGGCAAGCTGATGCTAAAAAGAATGTAGCTATTGCCTTGAGAAACCGATGGAGGCGCATGCATGTGCAATCTGAAATGCAAAAAGAGATTGTACCTAATAATATCTTAATGATTGGTGCGACTGGTGTGGGTAAAACGGAGATTGCCAGAAGATTGGCCAATATAGCGGATGCCCCTTTTACAAAAGTAGAGGCATCAAAGTTTACCGAAGTAGGCTATGTAGGAAGAGATGTTGAAAGTATGGTGCGCGATTTGGTGGAGCAATCAGTCAACCTGGTAAAGCATTCAAAAAAGGAAGAGGTTAAGGAGAAGGCTGAACAGGCCGTAGAAGATATCATTCTTGATGCACTTATTCCTCCGGTACGTTCTGTTAAGCCTAATACAGGTTTTCAAACGGAAGAGAAAGAGGCATCACAAATGAGCGATAGCGAGCTGAATGAAAAGACACGTGAGCGTTTTAGAGACAAAATCAGATCTGGTGAAATTGATGATCGTAAAATTGAGATTTCTATCCAGGCCTCATCTAATGGCTTAGGCATGGTAGGAGGGGGTATGGACGAAATGTCCATGATCAACTTGCAAGACATGATCAGCAACGTTATGCCCAAAAAGCAGAAGAAACGTAAGGTTACTATCGCTGAGGCAAAGAAACTTCTAATCGAAGAGGAAAGTGCAAAGCTCATTGATATGGATGAAGTGAAGGAGGAGGCGATTGCCAAGGCCGAGAATACTGGGATCATTTTCATTGATGAGATTGATAAGATTGCCGCGGGTTCAGGCAAAGGAGGAAGCGGTGGCCCTGATGTAAGTCGTCAAGGTGTTCAGCGCGATTTACTTCCTATTGTAGAAGGTAGTGCGGTGAATACCAAACATGGTATTATACAGACCGATCATATTCTATTTGTAGCAGCGGGAGCATTCCATGTAGCCAAGCCGTCAGATTTGATTCCTGAGCTTCAAGGTAGATTCCCAATTCGCGTTGAACTCAACAGTCTTACCGTAGACGACTTTTATCAAATTTTAAAGGCTCCTAAGAATGCTCTGACCAAGCAATACGAGGCCTTGGTCGATTCAGAAGATGTGGCTTTGGAGTTTACCGATGAAGCCTTGAGGGAAATTGCTAGTTTGGCCTTCCGGATTAATGCTGAGGTGGAGAATATAGGGGCGAGAAGACTGCATACGGTTATGAGCAAGCTATTGAATGACATTCTTTTTGACATTCCCGAACAAATTCCCCCCAATGCAAAGGTGTCTATTACCAAAGAAATGGTGAATGACCGCCTAAGTGGCCTGATTGAGGATAAAGACTTGAGTGAGTTTATGCTCTAGACTTAGGAAAGTCATAATAGAACTTTTCTCCTTGATGATTTTGAATCTCCTTCCATGATTCAAATGGAAATTCAATACCACATATGGCACAAGTGGGGAGATTGTAGAGATTGAAATCGGATAATTTACCGATCAAGGAGGTGAGCCCTGGGTTATGACCAAAGATCATCAGGCTATTCACACGGTCATCAATACCTGAAATTACTTCTACAAGTTTTGAGGTACTTGCATGGTAGAAACGTTCATCATCTAGTAGCCTTCCGCTGGGGACATTAAGTGCCTTTGCGAAGCCTTTTGCGGTGGTCCATGCTCTTTTTGAAGGAGAAGCAACGATGAGATCTACAGGATACCCCATCTCTAAAAAGCGATTGGCCATATCTGGAAGATCCCTTTTACCTCTTTTATTCAATGGGCGATCAAAGTCAGATAGGTAAGGGAAATCCCAACTGGATTTGGCATGCCGTACGATAAATAGCCTTTTCATACCTCTAATTATGGTAAGTCCCAAAGTAATTACTAGCTTTGGCACTTTATTTATTTTATAATCATTTAATACGAATTACAATGAAAACAGGTACTGTAAAATTCTTCAATGATGAGAAAGGCTTCGGCTTCATCGTTGATGACGAAAATGGAGCTGACGTGTTTGTTCACGTTTCCGGTACAGTAGATGCGATTGAAAAAGGTGACTCAGTCTCTTTTGAAATCACTGAGGGCAAAAAAGGCCCGAATGCGACTGATGTCAGAAAAATATAATTATAAGAGTTATAGATTTTTGATTACCAACCCCGGCCTAGGCCGGGGTTTTTTATTTTACAATGATCCACTCCGGCCTGCCCTCATAAGATGTGGTTTGTGTCAGTTTTCTTAGGTCTGAACCGTCCGGTCTCATAATGAAGATGTCACCTTCTCTATCATCGCGGGCAGATTCAAAGACCATCCATTCACCGTCAGGAGATATTTTTGGATGAATGTTTCCAAGGCCTGGATTGTCTGTCAGCGCAGTCATTTTTGAGTTGCTGGCATTGATGTTCCACAGCTCATAGGTAGTAGAGTCTCTGACTTTAATATTGAGCGTGAACTGCTCATCATCAGCATGCCAAAACATACCAGAATTCATATAACCTCTTGGCGTTATAATTTGGGTTGTCTCTGTTTCTATGTCATAAATCTTCAGAAACTGATTGTAGTAATCAGGTCCGTTCATATAGGCAATTTTGCTCTCATCACTATTCCAATAGGGATTTGGAAGTAGGGCCGGAGTGCCATTTTCTCTGTTTTGGGTGATCCGCTTAAGATTGCTCCCGTCACGCTGCATAAGAAACAGTTCCAATACTCCTTCTTCCTGCTTTCTGAAAATTACTTTACTACTGTCCTTCGAAAACCACTGAAAGTCTGCTCCTGAATACACCGTATCCATGACAAAGGAGCTCACACTTCCATCTTTAAGGCTCACCTCAAATTTTCTGTAAACATTGTTGCTGTCGACACGAGTAAAGCGCAGTGTTTCATTATCAATGTACTCGGGGAAACTATTGCGTTCCGGAGTATCTGTGATCTTTTTCAGGTCTGAACCATCTGGCTTGATGGTATAAATATCAACAGTACCTTGCTGGTCAGAGACAAAGGCAATCCTTAACCCTTCTGGGAACTCTGATTTTTCTTCTTGCCTAGGAGTACATGCAAAGAGGAAAAGACTAAGTAGTACTATTAGTTTTTTCATACAAGTCCTTTGCTAGTATACGACCTCTAGTTGTTCCACAGATTTTCCGCTGTGTAATATCCACCCTCTCTTTCCCAAAATTTGCCATCCAGAAAGCGATAGCCTCTATCTAGTTTGTTGATCTCGTTCATTTCATCCTCACTTAAGGCAATATTTGCTGACGCTAGGTTTTGTTTGAGCCTGGTAGGATTCACGGACTTCGGAATTACGCAACTACCTCTCCCTTCAGCCCATTTGATCAATATTTGAGCCGGGTGCACGCCATGAGTGTCAGCAACACTTTTTAGCACTTCGTTTTCAAACATATCTGGCTCATCGCTCCCTTTCATACCTGCAGATCGATCCCTTGAACCCAATGGGGAATAGGCGGTATAAAGAATTTGATTATCAGAACAGAATTGGAAGAGTTCATTTTGGGCCAACAATGGGTGAGACTCTATCTGATTCATTTCTGGAGCTATTTCGGCAGTTTCCAAGAGTCTTTGAAGTTTTGGAATATTGAAATTTGAAACGCCTATATGTTTCACCAAACCCTTTTTGACAAGTGCCTCCATGGCCTTCCAAGTATCGGCAATAGGATAGTCTTCGATGGGTGCAAAGCCAGTAGCATTCTCTGAGAAAACCACACCCGGTTGATGTGCGATCGGCCAGTGGATCAGGTAAAGATCCAGGTAGTCAAGCTGCAAGGCCGTAAGCGATTCCATTACTGCTTTTTCTACATCTTCTGGGGCATGGAAAGAGTTCCAGAGTTTTGAAGTAACAAAGAGGTCTTCCCGTTTTACATCGCCTGCATCGAAAGCTTGCTGAAAGGCCTGCCCTATTTCTGCTTCGTTCTGATATATCCAGGCACAATCAATGTGTCTGTAGCCTATTTTAATAGCTTCACGTACCGCCTGGCCCACTTCTCCCGGTTCTGACTTCCAGGTGCCTAAGCCGATGGCGTCTATTTTATCTCCGTTTCTAAATGTCAATTTGTTCATTACTTCAGCGCGTTTTCTGTTTGGCTGAAACTACTAAGAATAATAAAGGCAAACAATCAGGATTATTCGCTTCGTAGAATCTTTGTTGGGTTCACCAGCGCTACTTTGATCCCCTGATAACTTACAGTGACAAATACTAAAGCAAGGGTAATGACTCCTGCTAGTAAGAAAGCGAATAAGCCAATGTCGATATGATAGGCGAAGTTTTCTAACCAAGCGTCTAAGGCGAAATATGCGACAGGCGCTGCCACCAAGAATGCTCCGAAAATTAGAAGTACGAAATCTTTGGCAAAAGCAGCTATGATACTGGGTAAAGATGCGCCCAGAACTTTCCTGATACTCATCTCTTTACTCCGTTGATTGACCACATAGGTGGCCAAACCAAACAATCCTGTACATGACATGACTATGGCAATGAACGTAAAAATATCAAATACGGAAGTTGAAGCCTGATCTGATTCATACTGACGATCCAGGTCTGATTCAAGGAATGAGTACTTAAAGGGCTGTTCGGAAAGATTATCCCAGGCCTGACTTACCTGTGCTAGAGTAGATTCCATAGCGACTTGATTAACACGGATCACTGTCATAGTCGGTATGAAATTGTTCCCACCATAGAACATGAATATCGGACCGATTTCGGAATGCAGAGAGTAGAAATTGTAATCTTGGACTACACCTATAATGGTAAATTCTATGATTTGGCTTGGATTGCTATTATTGTTGAAAATCTTCATGCCTATGGGGTTATCAACACCCATAGCCTTAACGGTAGCCTCATTGACAATCACACTCAACGAATCGTTAAACCTTGTATCAAATGGTCTACCCATGGCCATGTCAAACTCCATGGTCTCCATATAGGCCTCGTCTGCACTAAAAGTATTACCCCGGACATCACCCACTTCCGGATCGTTTACTTTGAAAACACCACTACCCATAAAGTCACCCGGAATAAAAGTAGAACCTCCAATACTTTGTATAGCACTGATTTTAGACACCTCGTTATAAAAAGCATTGTAGTCGTTGCCTAAACGAAAGGCCTGCCTAACGACCAGCAAGTCTTGTTTATTGAAACCGAGATCTTTGTTGATTAGATAATCCATTTGCTGACTTACAATAATGGAACCGGAGATCATAAAGATTGAAATCACGAATTGAACAATGATCAGGCCATTACGAAGCCAAATACCCTTATTACTGTTTTTATAACTGCCTTTGAGGACTTTCGAAGGTTGTAGCGCTGATATCACCAAAGCAGGATAGAAACCAGAAGTAATGCCGATCACTATGATGAATACCAAGAGTAAGATGATAGCAATAGGCTGAATGATGGTGCCAAAGTCGAGAGCAGTACCAAGAATACTATTGAATCGTGGAATGGTAAAGTATACAATTCCTACGGATAGGACCGAGGCCAATGAACAGATGAAAATTGACTCGGTCAAGAACTGCGAGATCAATGCCGATCGTTGTGAGCCCATGACCTTCCTAATACCCACCTCCTTGGCCCGTTCTGTGGATCGCGCTATGGAAAGATTGATAAAGTTGATACTAGATATAGTGAGAATTATTATGGCTACTATGGTGATGATATAGACATAGGTGATATCGCTATTGGGTTCAACTTCAAGATCCAGATTTGATTCCAAATGGATAGACTCTAAGGGTTGAAGAAAATAGTTAAAGGCATGACCTTGTGCTTTCCAGTCCGCACCCGAGGCTTGGGAAATGTTGGCGCCTCCATAGGTTTCCACCAGTTCAGGAAACTGTGATTCAAAAGTATTGGGGTCTACGCCTTCTTTTAGCCGCACATAGGTATAAAGCCACATATTGATCCAGCTATCTTGTTCAATTGCGTTGGTTAAAAATGGTAATGAGTGAATGGAACCTAGTAAATCAAAGTGAATGTGCGAATTAGCGGGAATGTCCTTGATGACACCCGTTACTCTTCTAGTTCCATTATTGACATTGATGATTTTATCTACAGCATCGGTGGTACCGAAATACCTCATGGCCGTAGAGGCTGTTAAAACCACATCTGTTGGTTTGGTCAATGCTGTTTCTGCCTGACCTTCAATGAACTCATAAGAAAAAACCTTGAAAAAGAGTGAATCTGCATAGAGAAAGCGGGTCTCGGTAAATGACTTGTCGTTTTCATTGAAAGTGACAGGAACCTCGTTGTTAAAGAAAAGCCTGTGGAGTCGGGTTACCGCTTCTACCTGGGGATAGTTTGCTCTAAGTGTTGGTGCTAGTTGAACAGAAGAGGTGCTAAAGGTCTTGACCCTATCAGGATAGACCCGCTCAAGAGCAACTCTGTAAGTGCGATCACTAGCCTCAAAAAACTTATCATAGGAAGTCTCATAGTTTACGTAGATGGCGATAAGCATAACGCAAGCAATGCCAATAGATAGACCAAGGATATTGATAGAAGCATAGACCTTATTCTTTTTAAGGTTTCTATAGGATATTTTGAGGTGGTTTCCTGTCATCATGATTCTGGTATGCTGTTTTGATTTCTTCAGTAAATGAGGCCTCAACATTTTCAGGACCTCCAACCAATAAATGAGCTTTGCCTTTTGAAGCCCTTTTTGATCAAGGTTATCTTCGAATTGTTCTTCAAGATCTCCTGCCAATTCATTCCACCATCGATCATCCACAAAGCGCTCGAGTATCCTCTGGGCATGTTTTGGTGGCCTATGACGCGACATCTTGTTCATTAGAATGAAGGCTTATTCGTCACAAGCTTGTTCCACATGGCTTGGCGAGTTTCTTGAATCTTCTGAATGTTGCCATAACCCTTTGCTGTAAGACAATAGAGGCGTTTGCTACGACCCCCACGCTTGTCCGAAGCGCCTCCCATTTCAGATTTGAGGAGCCCTTTATTTTCGAGCCGGTAAAGAATAGTATGGATTGTACCTAAAGACCAACTTAGACCGGCTTGGTCCTTGATCTCTTTCTGGATGCCATAGGCATAGGCCTCTGGTTCAAGGCTCCCTACGCAGAGTATAACAATTTCTTCCTGGCTACTTATGGCATCATATGAATTCATTTAATGAAAATAGATGTATTTGTTTTGTATACAAAGAACAAATCAATAAGTTTAAAACTAATTAATTAGGTATGAGGAAATTATTGATAAATCTGGTAGTCATCTTCTTAGCGAAATCTATATTGCTGGGACAAACCGAGATACCATTTAATTATACCAGCCATATTGTTTTAAAAGGGGTAATCAATGGAAGTCATGAGGCTCGGTTGGTTTTAGATTCTGGGGCAGATGGACTTTATCTTGACAGCGTATATTTTTCTGAGACCAAAATCCCTATTGTACGTAGGCAGTTAGCTACGCTACCAGGTGCTGGTTCCACACCACAACAAATCACGGTCGTTCTTGATACTATCAGAACCTCGTTCCAAGGAATTGAATATATCCCTCGGTTTGTACCGCTAATTTCTTTGAAACCTATTCTGGGTCAGGATGTGGATGGTATAATTGGGACTAGTTTTTTAAGTAATTATGTCGCTCACTTAGATTACAAAAATCAAAGCCTTAAGTTGATAAGCCCTGATGATTTTCAAGCGCCTCAAGGGTGGGCATCAATTCCCTTTGAACTCGTTAGAAACCGAATTACGGTTGATTTAGAGTTGGGAATTAGTAATGGGTTGGTTATGACCGAGAGGTTCCAAGTTGATCTTGGAAATGGAGGTACTGTAGATATAACTTCTCCAACAGCTAGTAAATATGGACTTTCCGAAAAGGTAGGAAATAGACTGTCATATCTGAATGTATCAGGAGGTGTAGGGGGAGAAATAAAAGGAAATCAGTTCAGAGCCGACTATATTAAATTAGGACGTTTTAGGATAGAAAAACCTGTTTTAGACTATTCCACGGACACGGGAGGGGCGCTAGCCAAAGAGGAGATTGGTGGATTGCTGGGAAATGAGATACTCGATCGATTCCATGTGATCTTTGACTTTCCGAACACGAGGTTGTTCTTGAAACCGAATGGTAAAGTAGCAGATTTTCATTCTACACTAACAGGCTTTTCCTATACGAACAGGAAGGATGAGTTTGGAGGTTTATTGGTAACAGGTCTATTTGAAAATACCAATGCTAAGGAGGTTGGCATACGTATTGGAGATGTAATCACTCATATTAGCGGCAGTGCGGTGACATCACTTGAACCTTCAGTGATTAAAAAAACCTTTGAATCAGTAGGTTCAAAGGTGGTATTGAAGATCTTGCGTAAAGGTAAGACGCTAAACCTAAGCTTAGTGCTTAGAGATTATCTGTAGTTAGTTCCAGCGTCATGGACTACATTAGATGTATCGGTGATAAAACACGTAGACTAACCAGAGGCCTCAAGCCATCACTATAAGGTTTGTACTAGCTGAATATTATTGCCACAAGTGTCATCTAACACGACAAACTTCACTGGTCCGGCTACTTTGGGCTCTACCGAAAATTCAACGCCAAGACCTATTAGTCTTTGATACTCTTCTTCAACATCGTCTACTTCAAATGCCGTGTAGGGCATACCGGCATCTTTACAAGCCTTTTGAAATACTTTGGCTGGTTCAAAGCCAAGTGGCTCGAGTAAGAGCTCTACACCATTTTGCTCTTTGGGAGAAACAACGGTTAGCCATTTATGCTCCCCCATGTCAACGTCCGCTTTCTTTATAAAACCCAGCTTTTCTGTATAGAATTTGAGGGCTTTCTCTTGATCATCCACCATAACACTGGTGAGGTTAATTCTTATCATTTTATCAAAAATTGTGTTCGTTGTAAACCTCGTAGATTATTCGGTTCCTTACTTATCCTTGATTGCTTTTGTTCATTTCTCGATAAGCGCTTGGCGAACGACCCGTGCCCCTCTTAAAGGCACTCGAAAAAGTGGGAATGCTCTGATAGCCTACTTCGTAACAGGTTTGAGTCACAGACACTCCTTCGCTAAGTAGCTCTTTGGCTTTGTTGATTCGCAGATCTTTTAAGCACTCCCTGGGTGTAATGCCATAGACTTGCTTAAAAATTCTGATAAAGTGAAAGCGTGACATAAATGCGGTAGCTGCGATTTCATCTAACTCGATCCTTTTTGATAAGTTTTTCTTCATAAAGGTCCTGGCCTGTCTGACTTGAACATAATGGTATTCCGGCTGATAGAGCTCTTTTGTTACCCTATCTACATGCAGTTCAAATCTGGTTTTTTGCTTTGGCATTATGCATTCTTCTCATGGCGCTTTTGAGCCATCAGCTCATGAGCCCTTTGAAGTTCGTAAATTTTTAGAAAATGTAAGGCTAAATCAATCCCGGAGTTCCAACAGCACTACGTTCTCCACATGATGCGTCTGTGGAAGGCTATTAACCAATTGGATTTTGTCCTTTTGATACCAAAACTTCAAATCTATTTGTGGGCAATAAAATCAGCGATTTGTTTACAGATTGTCAATTGATTGAGACTTCGAAAATTATTACTTTCATTAATCAACTTGTAACAAATGATCGTTCGGCTTACACACATAGTAATACAGATTAGTTTGTCATTTATTCTAGTACTTTGTGGAACAAATCTTTACTCCCAATCTACTTATTATGTGATTTTGGTTAAGGGTGAGGTCAAAACCGAAGCCGGGAAAAAGCTTACCAAAAATGATAAATTCTCAGATGAAGTCCGACTTACTTTCAGTTCTAAAAACGACCTTATTGTAGCCATTAATTCCAAAGGAGGAAAATATGTGCTCAAGTCAAAAGCAGAGACAAGAAATGCCGAAAGTGACTTATCCTATTTTGTGAAGGATGTACTGCTGCCTGTGAGGTCTAAGGCCAGTTCAAGGGATTTTGAAACGGACTATCTGAATTTTCTTCGAAATAACCGCTTTGTGTTTACCGACAGGCTTATTCTGCCTAATGTGAAAGGAGATATGCAATTGGCATATGCATTAAGGGGAAAAGAACCACGACCGTTCAAGCAGAATGGAAAAACCTTATTGACAGAGCTCGAACCAAAGACCAGGTTTTTGTCAGTATTAAGAAAAGAAAATGACGCCTGGACAAAATTTGGAAGAATCTCTTTAAAGCACATGGATACTTCAGGATTGACTGAAGTCTTGAAAGCTTTGAAAGCGAGTTTCAAAGACGAAGGAGATTTCGATGAATTGGTACAAGGATTTTTGCTAGAAAATTATGGTTACTTACATCCTTCAGAGATAGAAAGGCTAATGCGTTGAAGTCAAGTAAAGATCAACTGGTCAGGAAAATTCCCTTCTGGATCAGGCTCTCTTTGAATACACTGATTCTACTCTTCCTGACTTTTGTTTTCCAATCGCTGGAATGGGAAATTGGCCAGGAAAGACAGCTTTTGCAAGCGCTTAGGAGAGTAAAGATTGGACTGAATCTGCAACAAAGGTCTCTGGATCAAAAAGTCCTTTTTCTCAATACTTCCTATGCCAAACAACTGATCCCCAAATACGATGAGACTGGTTTTATTGAAATTGGGGCCGAACCTATAACTGATCGGGAAACGTTAGTCGAATTTACAGGCCTGCTCAAAGACACCAACTTTGATTTGGTAATAATGGACATCTTGTTCGATGTAAAAACAGATCATGATTCTGAACTACAGAGCAATATGGATTCCTTAACCAATGTTCTTGTGGTCAATCATTTAGATGCCCAAAAGAAACCATTGAAATTGATGCTCGATGTCGATTATGGTTTAGCAGATTTAATCACCTTAGGTGGCTATTTTCATAAATATAGATTTGAAGAGCACGGTGAAAAGTCCGTGGCACTCAAAGCCTTTCGGCAGTTGAACAAGAAAGAATATAAAAATGGATGGCTTTTGGGGAGGTTAGGTGATAAATACATTTACAACACGATTGTGTTGAATAACAGAATTACACAACGAGATTTATTGGCCAAAAAATATCCTCTTGTAGAGCTCAATGAATTTTTAGAGCTCAATCAGGAAAACATTAAAGAATTGGTGGAAGACCGAATTGTGGTTGTTGGTGACTTTTTCAATGATACTGTCGATTCGATAGATGGAAAAATTGCTGGCAGCCTTGTCCTGCTTAACGCCTATCTGGCTTTGAAGAATGGAGATGCTGATGTTTCGTTCAGTTATGTCTTATTTCTATGTCTTGTTTATGCGATCATCTCCTATATTACCTTAAGGTCTGCTATCATTGAGAATTGGAAGTTTTTCAAATGGCTGGCTAAATATGTCAAGCCATTAAAACCGATCTTCATTATGTCAATGTTTTTCTTGACGACCTGCCTTTCTTATTTCATTTTTCACAAGCTGGTAAGTGTGTTTTTTTTGACAGTCTATTTGTCCATTGTCAGTTACCTTAATAAGAAGTTCCTTATAATTCCCGACACCGAAATCATCTCCAATGAATAAGAAGACTTTTTATTTGCTGCTTTTGGTATTAATTAATTGTACCTGCTTATTCGGTCAACAAGCCGAACAGAAATACAATGAAGCATTAAGTTATTACAATGCCTTTACGGGAGATTTTCAAAAGGCACTGGAATTAAGCATTGAGGCAGATATGCTTGTGCAAAAAGAAGGTGGAGGTGCTGAGCTTCAATGGAGAATACTCCTTTTAAAACATGGTGTCCAGGAGTTTCTCATCATGCGACCTGAACAAGACAAGCATACTCAGAGAATGGTAAATTTTGCTGAGGAACAATTTGGTAAACCCTCTGCACAGTATTATGAAGCATTAACTTATAGGGGGGTATATCTCTGGAATTCCATAGGTGATATTGAACGTGCAAAGAACATTTATGAAGAAGCACTAGACTGGCAAATCCGCAATTCAGATTATTCTGCAGCGAAGATTACGGTCGTTTATTTAATCAACCTCTACTCATCTCTTGGGGATTATTCAGAGGTCAGAAAATACTATAATCAGGCCTGTGAATTAGAAGTCAAGTTGGGTGCGGTAGACTGCAGCAATCAATATATCAATGAATATACCTTGCTCAAAGGTGAGCGAAGGTATGATGAAGCTGGCGGCTTAATTGTCGAACAGTTAAAAAAGCTACTGAATTCTGCATACCTAACTGCCGAGCAAAAAAGGGCTAATTCAGTTTATTTCTATGTGTATTTGGTGGAGAATTTTCTAGAGTACTATAGATACTCTGGAGACAAAAAGTACCTCGATTATGTAGACTCTTTTGGAAAAGAAGCAGCTACTATTTTTTCGGAGGGATATGCCCAATATTATGTGCCCTATTTCTGGCAATTGTATGGCCATGCATTGGTGTATATGGATAAACCGCAGTTCGCTAAACAACTATATGATGGTATTTTTATTGCGCAAACTGGAATTCTGGGCCAGCAGAATATTCCTAAGACGTCTTACTACAAGACTGCACAAGCAAGAGCATTCTATGAAACGGGTGCTCTGGATTATATGCAGCCCATACTCTATGAAGCGCTGGAATTAGACAAACAACAAATTCAAAGAGATTTTCCAGCTTATAGTGAGAGGGAGAAAACCATTACTTATGAAAAATTCCTCAGGGCAAATCTTGATTTGTTTGCAGAATATACTGTTTCAGACAGGACCAATGTAGCTAAGAATTCTGCTGTTTTATATGATCAGATTATTGCGGTGAAAGGATTGTTATTGCAAAGTCAGCGAAAGCTTAAACAACAAATTGAAAGTTCGCCTGACAAGGAACTCAAAACGTTGTTTGTTAAGTGGGTTGATGGAAAAGCCTTTTTGTCCAATGCCATTTCCACCAATCAAACCAATGTCAAAGAATTCGAAAGAATCACACAAGAAATTGAGCTTATTGAAAAAGAGCTTAGTAATTCTGAAATAGGTAAAAAACTGTTTGATATATCATTGAGTTGGAAGGACATTCAATCAAAACTTTCAGATGATGAGGTCGCCATTGAAGTTTTACGATTTGTGAAGGTTGATAAGCGTGTAGGTTATTTGGCTTTAATTCTTCAAAAAGGGGAAAATAACCCTACTGTTGTTGAAATTGAAAATGGAGCTTATTTGGAAGATGAAAGCATTTTATTGTATCGCGATTATATCCAGTATGATGATGGTTCTGAAGAAGTTTTTGCTGATTTCTGGGCGGACATTCAAGCAGCCATCCCATCTGACATAAACAGAATATTTTGGTCCCCGGATGGTGTATACAATCTCATTAACCTCAACACCATAAAAGGAAGCAACGATGAATATCTGATCGACAAGTATGAAATTATCAGTGTCAATCATACGAGAGATCTCGCAACTGTTGACCAGGAAAATGAGTTCAATAATGCCATTAACTTATTTGGTTATCCTACTTACGATTTAACTGCCGAATCAAATACCCAAGGAACGAGAAGGCTTGATTCATTGTCAAGGTTTTTTTCGGGGAATGAGATCTCAATTTTACCAGGTACTAAAGCAGAAGTAGAGTCCATTTCATCTATTCTAAATGAGGTTAATGATTTTAAAGTCGAAGCATACTTAAATGGGCAGGCATCAGAATCAAGAATAAAATCTGTAACAAACCCGCAAATATTGCACATAGCAACGCATGGCTACTTTCTTGAAGATGCGCTGGGTTCGAATGATAGAAACAATTTTACGCAACACCTCAAAAATCCATTATTCAGGTCTGGACTGCTTTTAGCTAGTGCACAAAACTTTCTGCAAGATGGCCTACTATTTGAACAAGAAGATGGCTTATTGACAGCTTTTGAAGTGGCTGATATGAACCTGATTGGGACAGAGTTGGTCACTTTATCAGCCTGTGAAACCGGTCTTGGAGAAGTTCAAAACGGAGAAGGTGTTTATGGTTTACAAAGAGCTTTCCTGTTGGCCGGAGCTGAGCGTATCATTAATAGTTTATGGTTAGTAGACGATCAAGCCTCCAAAGAACTCATGGAATACATGTACAAAGATTGGGTTACAACAAGAGACTTTCGAAAGTCATTTAGAAATGCTCAACTGGCTACGCGTAAAAAGTATCCTTCACCAAAAGACTGGGGAGCGTTTGTGATGGTTGAAAAGCGTTTGAATTAAGAGTAAGACTTAAACGATTTAGATGTAAGCTATCTTTTTTCAAGGAGTACCACATTCTCCACATGATGCGTCTGTGGAAACATATCGACAGGCTGTACTCTAGTGATCTTGTATTTAGCATCTAATAGGGCGAGGTCCCTGGCTTGTGTTGCTGGATTACAACTCACATAAACGATTTTCTCAGCTGCTATTTTCAAAAGCATATTTACCACATCCTGATGCATACCAGCCCGTGGGGGGTCCGTAATGATCACATCAGGACGATCATGTTGGTTCATGAACTCGTCATTCAAGAGATCCTTCATATCTCCCGCGTAGAAGTCCGTGTTGCCTATGTTATTGATTTGAGAGTTGACTTTAGCGTCTTCTATGGCCGCTTCAACATATTCGATACCAATGACTTTTTTGGCCTGCCTGGCTACAAAATTGGCAATGGTGCCTGTGCCTGTATATAGATCATACACGACTTCATTACCAGATAAACCTGCATAATCCCGGGCTATCTTGTATAGTTCATAAGCCTGGGTGGCATTGGTTTGATAGAAGGATTTCGGTCCTACCCTGAATTGAATGCCTTCCATTTCTTCTGTGATATAGGCCTGCCCACTGTAAACTTTCACTTCCAGATCGTGGAAAGTCTCATTGGCTTTGTTGTTGATCACATATTGTAAGGAGGTGATCTCTGGAAAGCTTGTTTTGATGAATTCAAGGAGCTCTTGATTTCTCTCTTCATCCAAGGCAAACTGAACGATTACCATCCACTCATTTCGAACTGAATTGCGGATAATCAAGTTTCTTAAAGATCCAGTCTTTTTCTTAAGGTCGTAGTGTGGAAAGTCATTCTCTCGACAGAACTCTTTAACTGCATTTCGGATGGCATTGGAGGGATCGGGTTGGTGATAGCAAGTATCAATATCCAGAATCTTATCAAAGCTTCCCGGGACATGGAAGCCCAAACCTCTTCGGTCGATGGCATTGCTATTTTCTATTTCCTCACGGGTAAGCCATCTCCAATTGGAAAAAGTGTATTCCAACTTATTGCGGTAGAATTGGATTTTCTCAGATCCAATGATTGGTGTGATTTCAGGCAACTCAACTTTCGCAATTCTTTCCAAATTGTCAACGACTTGCTGATGCTTATACTTGAGCTGAACATCATAGGGAATATGCTGCCATTTGCAGCCACCACAGGTGCCGAAATGACTGCAAAAAGGCTCAACCCGATCCTTGGAATAAGAATGGAACTTAACCGGGGTAGCCTCCATAAAGCTGGGCTTCTTTCGGGTAATCCGAATATCTACTACATCTCCTGGGGCTACTTTTTCAATAAAAACGACTTGCTCATCTACCCGTGCAATGCACTTGCCCTCAGCCGCAATGCCTTCGACTAAGACCTGCTCCAAGATCTTCTGCTTACCCCTGTATTTTCCCATGGCGCGAAATTAGTGAATAGTTAATGAGAAATCCTTTGAGTGTATCGGAAATCAATTATGTGTTCGTCATGCCGGAAAAATTGACCTTACATTTTTAAAAGGTCTATTTTATCCGGTATCCCATTGGCTTGGTTAGATTCCGGATATTTTTCTTGAACCTTTGAATTTGTCAAGAAAAATTCCGGAATGACGTAGGAGTTTATCGGCCAATCTCCTGACAAAGCTCGATCAGCACGCCATTGGTGGTCTTGGGGTGGAGAAAACAAACGAGTTTATTATCAGCGCCTTTTTTTGGTTCGGTATTAAGGAGGACAAAGCCTTCTCCTTCCAGACGTTTCATCTCGGCTCGGATATCTTCCACATCATAGGCGATATGGTGGATACCTTCACCTCGTTTTTCCAAAAATTTGGCGATCGGACTATCAGGGTTGGTTGCCTCGAGTAATTCTATTTTGTTGGGTCCGACCTGAAAGAAGGAAGTATTGACTCCTTCTGATTCCACGCTTTCTACCTTGTAATGGGCTTCACCAAATAGTTTAGCGAATAAGTCATTTGAAGTCTCTAAGTCTTTTACCGCAATTCCTATATGCTCGATCTTCTTCATATATGCTTTTCTTGACGTCATTCACACTTTCGGTAATGACGATTTGTTGCTAATGATTACCTATCTTTGTAACAGAAACAGGAAACTTATTTTCAAGTTCGCCTGTTTCAATAATTGCTCAATATATTCAATTGAGCCCAAATTGTTGCCAAAATGAATATGACTGGTGCAGGTACGGATATCCACGTGGAGAGCGTCAAACTTCAAAAGAAGATTGAGAGCCATTTGGGTATGAAAGGAAGTGAATTGAGTTTTGAGTTTTCTGCTACAGAAGGCAAAACGAAACTCGACATGATCACCATCAACCCGAGGCATAACCAATCGTTTCTTTTTCACTCAGAAATAGGAATTGATAAATTAGACGCCCTGAGGAAAATGCTGGATTATGTGAAGTCCTATAAAGACAAATACAATTCATATACCGTGCAGTGGATAGCGAAAGGGGAGAGCGAATTGCACACTTCATATTTCACGGCCAGCAATATGTACGATGCGCTCGATAAACTTTATTACAGTCGAGACATCAACACCATTACAGTGTTTAGTGTAGTACTTAATCCGGTAGCCTAATGATTACAGTGACAGATACAGCAAAAAATAAGATTGTCGAGCTTAGAACTAAAGAGGGCAAAGACGAGAACCAGAATATACGAGTGGCAGTACAAGGCGGAGGTTGCTCAGGCCTAATGTACGATTTGGAATTTGATGCCGAAATCAAGGAAAAGGATGAGGTGTTCGAAGATAAAGGTGTTAAGATTCTTGTAGACAGAAAAAGCCTTTTGTACTTGTTAGGAACAACGCTTGACTTCTCGGACGGTTTGAATGGAAAAGGTTTTCAGTTTATCAACCCAAATGCATCTCGTACTTGCGGATGCGGAGAAAGCTTCTCAGTTTAAATCAATAGAAAAGAAATTGAAAGGCTTCTACCGAAAGGTGGAAGCTTTTTTTATATCTCTAGAGTCAGAATTCCAGGGCTATCTGCGTCTAGTGCCTCTCTAGCATTACCAGTAACGTCCCAGCTTCCTGACTGTCCGCCACCAATATTTCCATCAAATTCACCCACACAGTTACACATGAGTACAGGAATACTGAAACGCATCGCAATTTCTGAGAGCCGAGGGTTATTTCGAGCTACACCATTAACCGTTTTGGCCACACTGGCGATATATACTTCCGCACCATTATCATTGGCAGTTTGGCTGTGTTCTGGAATGGTCAGTTCATAGCAAATGGCCAAGGCTATTCTCTTTTCTGCATGGATGATACCATCAGTAGGAGGTCCAGGAACAAAGTAGGGATCTTCATCTTCATGCAAGTGCTGCTTGGCGTAATGGCTTCTTTCTTTATTGGGCTGAAAAATGATCAGGCTAATACAAATGCCATTGTCTGCTTTGGTAGGAGCGCCCACACAAATGATGGTGTTATGTGAATCACAAAGGTCTTGAAATGGATCGAGCCTTGAGTCATTCAAATTGATGGCCAGATCATTGGCTAGTTCAGGCTCGTAACCTGTCAATGAAAGTTCTGAAAATATGACCAGATCTGCATCTTGCTCGATTGCCTGCCGAACAAAGTCCAGATGGATCTCAATATTTGCTTCTAGATTTCCGGCTACCGGTTGGGTTTGAGCAAGACTGATTTTCATGGAACCGAATATCCATAAATCTCAATTCTAACAAAAGAGGAATTTAGAACAATCGCAATACTTAATACTCAGTACGCACTACTAATACGCTCTAACCTCTTTGCCTTCCATAAAATTGATAAAGGCTTTGTTTACCACGCGATTACCACCGGGAGTGGGATAGTCTCCAGTAAAGTACCAGTCACCCAGGTTTTTGGGACAAGCGGAATGGAGGTTGTCTACTGTTTGATAGACCACTTCCAGCTCAGCTTTCAGACCTTCAGGCCTTACAATATCAGTGATCTTTTGGGATACTTCTTCGTAAGTAAACTGGTCGTAGAGTTCCTTCACGCAGTTGACCTGATTCTTATTATTGATATTGGCTAGGGCTTTGTGATAAGCCTCTTCTAATAGGTTTTCTTTGAAGTTTTCTTTCAACAGTGCCAGCATTGCCCGGAAGGCTACAAACTCCTTAATTTTTGACATGTCGATGCCATAGCAATCCGGATATCTGATCTGTGGTGCAGAGGAAACGATCACGATTTTTTTAGGCTCTAACTTGTCGAGCATTTTTAGAATACTCTTTTCCAGTGTGGTGCCACGTACTATGGAATCATCAATTACGACTAGTGTATCAATACCCTTTTTGATCACCTCATAGGTAGTGTCATAAACATTGGCAACCAAATCATCACGGCTATTGTCATCCGCAATAAAAGTCCTCAGTTTAGCATCTTTAATGACCAATTTTTCTACCCTTGGCTGAAAGCTTAAGAGTTGCTCGGGAGTCTCTAAAGACGGCTGTCCGTCAATGATAACTTCCTTTCTTCTTTTAAGCATAAATTCATCCAATCCTTGCATCATGCCTAAAAAGGAAATTTCAGCGGTATTAGGAATATAGGAGAAGACGGTGTTTTTAAGGTCCATGTTGATGGACTTAAGAATCTGTGGGATCACAAGTCTTCCTAAATTTTTTCGCTCGTTGTAGATATCTGGATCAGTACCTCTGGAGAAATAGATGCGTTCGAAAGAGCAGGCCTTCAATTCGCCTGATTTCATAATAGGTACTTCATCCCATTCAGCATTCTTCTGAACGATAAGAGCATGACCAGGCTTTACATCGGTAATCTCTTCGTAATTCACATTGAAAGCAGCTTTGATGGCTTGCTTCTCAGATGCAACTACGATTACTTCATCATCAATATACTTGAAGGCAGGTCGAATACCATTAGGGTCTCGAACAATAAATGAGGCGCCATGACCGAGTAGCCCCACCATGGCATAACCACCATCGAAATCTTTGAAAGAACGCTTCAGAATACGCTGAATGTTCATTTCATTTTCGATGTGTTTGGTGATCTCAAAGTTCTCCTTCTTGTTGCGGTATTTATCGAAAATGCGTTGGTTTTCTTCATCGACAAAGTGACCGATCTTTTCCATTACGGTTACTGTGTCAGTCTTTTCTTTAGGGTGCTGCCCTAGCTTTACGAGTAGGTCAAATAGCTCATCAACATTGGTCATGTTGAAGTTACCTGCCATTACCAGATTACGGCTACGCCAGTTGTTCTGTCTTAGGAAGGGGTGACAGCTTTCTATACTGTTCTTTCCATGGGTGCCATACCGTAGGTGGCCCATCCAAAGCTCACCCGTGAAGCCCATATTGTTCTTCATCCACTGGGCATCGTTAGGATCGTAACCCTTTTTCTTCTTAGCCTTTTCAAATTTGCGTGCAATTTTTGCAAAGATCTCGTTTACCGGCTGCTGATTAATAGTTCTATACCTACTGATGAAACGCGTGCCCGGATCAACATCGACTTTGATATTGGCCACTCCGACACCATCCTGGCCTCGGTTGGACTGCTTTTGCATCATGATATAAAGCTTATTTACCGCGTAAGAAGCTGAACCATATTTGTCAATATAGTATTGAAGCGGTTTTCTGAGGCGAATATGGGCTATACCACATTCGTGTTTGATCTGCTCACTCATTTAGGGTATCCAAAGCTCAAAATTAATACTATTCATTAGGCCTACAAACCAATCTGACCGAAAGAACAAGAGTAACAAAGGCAATACAAATAAAGTGCCCACTACTGCATCAGTAGTTTCTTGGTTGTCCAACTTGATTTCTGTATTCGATGTTTTGAAAAAGAGTAGGTAAGGGAGTTTGAGATAATAGAATAGGGCGATCACCGTATTCAATAAGCCAAAAACAAAGACCCACAATAGCATATTGTGTCCATTGGCCTGATAGCTTTCCCAGAGTGCTGAGAAAATATAAAGCTTACCATTAAAACCTGCAGTAGGTGGAAGGCCTGTCAAGGCAATCATAACGATTAAAACTAGACTACCAATGAGGGGAAGCTTGATACCCAAGCCCTTCATGCTTTCAAAGGAGGTGTTTCCGGTTTGCCTTTCGAGGGTTTGAACCATATAGAATGCCCCAAAATTCATGATCAAGTAAATCGATCCATAAAAAAGCATGGCCTGATTTCCAGAACTACTAAAGGCCAAAACTCCAACCAATAAGAAACCTGCATGTGCTATGGAAGAGTAGGCCAACATGCGTTTTATGTCTTTTTGCCAAAGTGCTGAGAAATTACCGACTGTCATACTAGCGATGGCAATTGTGCCAATCCATAATTCCCAATCGATCAAGGGAGTGCCGATCAAGTTCACAAACTTGAAAATGATAGTCAGTGCCGCCAGTTTGGGTATAACCGAGAATACGGCCACAATAGGTGTTGGAGTAGCCTCATAAACATCTGGCGACCAAATATGCAGTGGAAATGCACCTAACTTGAATAGGAAACCTCCCAAAACCATTACACATGCAATGGTCAGGGGTAATGCTGGTATCTGGGCAATCGATGTGATAAATGCTTGATCGGTCAGATTTAAAGTTCCAGTAAAGCCATAGAGCCAGCTCATTCCATAGAGCATAACGGCTGAGGCCACTGCGCCATAGATCAGGTACTTCATTCCAGCTTCTGCTTTCTTTCGACCTTTAGTCAAACCTGTCAATACATATGAGCAAATGGAAACTACCTCTATGGAGATGTAAATCATCAGCAAGTTGTTTGACATGGTCATGAACGAGGCACCCAGTAGCAAGCCAAAAAGCATAACGAGTACTTCGCTACTCTTAAAAAATTCCTTTTGTAAGGCGCCTGATCGAAGAGCTGTGATCAAGGCGATCGCCAGGCCAATCACAAAACCTCCTTTTAGGAAAATCGACAGTCTACCAAGTTGGAGTAAACCTGACATCAAGGACTGCGATGACTCAATGGCAGGCCATTGCTGAAGGGTCAAGGCAAAGCAATAGGCCAGTCCAACAAATGAAATAGCAGCTAAGCCGATTGATTTATTCTTCTTAAAGATCAGGTGGTCAAATACAATCAACAGTAGAATAGTCGCTACAATCACAATCTCGGGAAGCAGTGCCCATAAATCCTGGCTGGTAGCTGCCAGTTTTTTGTCAAGTCCACTATGTTGGAGTTGGCTCATCAACATTACTTGCGAAACTGTAACAGGTGGTCAGCAAAACTTTCAACAGAATTGTTGATCAGGTCCAATAGAAGTGACGGGTAAATACCAAAGACCAGGATTAGAACGACCAGAGGTACAAGCATCAAGTACTCTCTTCCATTCAGATCAGTGAGTGAACTCACCCAGTTTTTATCCTTTACCCAGAACTTTCCGAAGAACATGCGTTGCAGCGTCCAGAGATAATATCCAGCGCCCAGCACAAGGCCAGTAGTCGCTACCACAGGCATCCATGCAGGAATGGCCGATGACTTAAAGGAACCGATAAAGACCATCAACTCGGCAATGAAGCCTGAAAAGCCTGGAAGACCCAATGAAGCAAAGAAGGCAATAGCCACAAAGACCGTGTACTTCGGCATTTGCGAGGCCAGACCTCCATAGTTCTCGATCATGCGATCGTGGGTACGGTCATAGATTACACCCGCTATCAAGAATAGCATAGCGGAAATCAAACCATGCGAATACATTTGGTAGATGGCACCATTGATTCCTTCTACCGTCATAGCGGCTAAGCCCATCAAGACAAAACCCATATGGGATACTGAACTATAGGCAATGAGCTTTTTCAAATCTTTTTGGGCCAGGGCATTTAAGGCCCCATAAATAATGGCAAACATGCCGAAGAAGCCAATCAACCATGAATAGTGATACGCACTATCTGGGAACATGACAAATGCCGTTCTGATCAATCCATAACCTCCAACTTTTAGGAGAATTCCCGCCAAGACCACTGAAATCGGAGTGGGAGCCTCTACGTGAGCATCCGGTAACCAGGTATGGAAAGGTACTGCCGGTAGTTTTATGGCAAAGCCTAAAAGAAGCGCGAGAAAAGCGATCCATCGGGCAGGTTGTCCAAAGATTTTTGCGAATCCTGATCTTTCAAGGAATGACCCGGGAATAAAGTTATCGGCATCAGCCATGTGGATCATATTGAATGACTTCACAATTTGGTCTGACTCAATGGTACCTGCTTGTACCATTTGTTGTACCTGTGCCACTTGGTTCGCTTCATACCCAGCTTCAAGAGCCGTTTTTACAGGATCATAGACTGAGTTATAAAGCCCTATCATCACGATGAGAATCAGTATAGAGCCAACCAGTGTATAAAGGAAGAATTTGATGGCTGCATACTCTTTTCTAGGTCCACCCCAAATACCAATCAAGAAGTACATTGGTAAGAGCATAAATTCAAAGAATAGGTAGAATAAGAAGAAGTCTAAGGCCACAAAACAGCCTAGAATAGAAGAGGAGAGTAAGAGGTATAGTCCAAAATATGCCTTCTGTTTTTCTTTGATATTCCAAGAGGCAATCGCTCCGATTAACAATACAATGCCTGCTAACAAGAGCATTCCTACATTGAGTCCATCTACGCCCACAAAGTAATCCACTGAGAATTTACCCAAGGAACCCAATGACATGGAGAACCATTCAGACTTCTCAACAAGCTGGAGGTTACTTTCGTTGTTGATTGCCTCCTGCGCAGTTCCGTCAAACTTAAAAACTGTGAATATGATCAGTGCAAGCGTTAGGCCCAGACCAAGTACAGTCAGTACACGATAAAGATTTTGATGCACTCTTGGTGTGAGCAATACCAATAATGCTGCTACTAGTGGGATGAAAACGATATATGATAACAGGTGCACCATAGTTTAAAAGACCAAATAAAGCATTAAAAGGATCAAGAACACAAAACTCACCAAGATGTAAGCTTGAACATTGCCCGACTGAATCGATCGGGTTAACTGGCCTATTCTTCCGCTGGTGAAAGCGGTCAAATGGACAAGGCCATCTATAAAGTATCGATCGAACCATTTGATGAGATGGGCAAAAACCACTTGGAATTTGGCCAAACCATCTACTATTCCATCAATGACTTTTCTGTCGAACCAGTGCAGGGCTTGTGCCTTTAGCATAACAAATTTGAGAATCGCCTTGCGATACAAAGCATCCTGATACCAGTGGTAGAATGAAACCTGTCCAAATAGTCCTCTGGGCTCTCTTTTCTCCACAAAAGCCTGTTCCAGCTTGGCATTCGGCTTGTAAGCCAAATAAGCAACAAAGACCCCAATAAGTGCCAGGCCGATCGATACGGCATTGACGAGTCCATGAAGCGCCTCGAAAGTCTCAGGTGTCACATCTACCAAGCTTTTGGCGGCATATGAAATAGGCACTAGGTAAATAGGAGTAGGCATGGCTTCTACAAGCCAGGTGTGGTCTGCATTCAGTGTTAATCCAAATACAGGACTTAGTGAGAGTATTGCTAAAATGAAAACAGGAACTGTCAATACCCAATTGCCTTCCTTCAACTGGTCTGCAAGGTCAGGCTTCTGCATAATGATCGGTAGTCTGAAATTTCCAAAGAATACCAACATGATCATTCGAACGGTGTAGAAGCCTGTAAACAGTACAGTCGCGAAGGCCAGAACTTCGGGAATATAAAACCCCCCACCTTTGATATCAGCCCAAACCGCAAGATCGAGTAGAATAGCATCTTTAGAAAGAAAGCCCGAGAAACCTGGTAAACCTGCAAGTGCCAAGGCGCAGATCAAAAAGCAGAAGAATGTTTTTGGCATCTGCTTTCTAAGGCCTCCCATTACACGCATGTCTTGAGTATTAAATTTGACCTCTTTTGACTCTAGCTTATGTAACTGATGAATAATTATTCCTGCGCTTAAGAATAGTCCGGCTTTAAAAAAAGCATGGGTGACCAGATGAAAAAGCCCGGATGTATAGGCTCCTATGCCCATGGCCATGACCATGTAGCCTAGTTGGGATATAGTACTATAGGCCAGCACCTTTTTAATGTCAAATTGAGAAAGTGCTGCAATAGCCGCCATAAAAGCGGTGATGGCACCAACGATAGCCACAACTTCGAGGGCTTGGGCATCAAGGATCACAAATACTCGAGCTAGCATATATACTCCTGCTGCTACCATAGTAGCTGCATGAATCAAGGCCGATACAGGTGTAGGCCCTTCCATGGCATCTGGCAACCAGACCTGTAAGGGGAATTGTGCTGACTTGCCTACTGCTCCGCAAAAGAGGGCAATTCCTGCCGCGCTTAACCATCTGCCGTCAAGTGTATTGATAACCTCCTGGCCGTTGTTGACGAAATGAGCCACCCAATTGCCATCCTCTATTTCGCTATAGATCATCAGTGATTTAATGGCCTCCAGGTCGAAGGATTGGAACTGTGTATAGAGAATCATCAGTCCCGTAATGAAGCCAAGGTCGCCTAGGCGGTTCATGATGAAAGCTTTATTAGCCGCCAATGATGCCGATTTCTTCTCGAACCAAAAGCCTATTAACAGGTAAGAGGATAGACCAACGAGCTCCCAGAAGATGAAGATAAAGAGCAAGTCATTGAAAAGGACAATGCCCATCATTGAAAAGGTGAATAGGCCCAGAAAGGCAAAATATCTTGGTTTCGCTTTGTCCTTTCTCATGTATTCTTGAGAAAATAAATGGACGAGTAGAGAGATGAAGTTCACGATCAGCGACATGGTTAGCGTAAGCCGATCGATGAGAAAGGAGTAAGTAACCTGTGTTTCGCCCAACTTGAACCAGTGTCCCCTAACTGTTATAAAATTACTGTTCCAGTATTGGGTAGTCAGATAGATGGCAATCAGTGTGTTCAAGCCCAAAAGAAAAGTGGCCCAATGTGGAGCTTTTGACTTTAACTTTTGAGTGGTAATGAAAGACAAGAAGGGAATAGCCAACAAGGCGATAATCCAATAAATGATTGGATCGCTTTTGGGCAATATGATGTCCTGCAGATCTATCATCCTTTCAACTCATTGATTTTATCCAGGTCGGCTGTTTTAAAATGCTTGTAAACTTTGACTACAATGGATAGTCCAACTGCTGCCTCTGCTGCCGCTACCGTAATGATGAACAGTGAAAAGATTTGGCCTTGTAGTGCATTAGGATCAAAGCTGCTAAATGCAATCAAGTTGATGTTGGCTGCATTGAGCATCAGTTCAATGCCTATCAATACCATGATCGCATTTTTTCGTGTGACAACTACGAACAGACCAACGCAAAAGAGGAATGCACCCAAGATGAGAAGGTAATCAAATGGCATTGTCACCCTCCTTTCTTGTCTTTCCAGCGATTCTCACTGCACCGATCAGCGCCAACAATAGTAATACACCGATAATCTCAAAAACTAAGACGTAGTCTGTCATCAAAGTCAATCCAAACTGCGGTATGCTAGTTTTAGCTCCCTTGCTTTTGTCAATCCAGCTCAGTGCACCGAAATTGGCTTCTAAAATGCCCTTAAATAGTATAGCGAAAAGGCCACCGGTGACTACAAAGCCCATGAGTTTGTGATATGCCGGGCTCACAACCTTCTTACCCGAAAGCCGATTGGTGAGCATAATGCCAAATACGAGGAGAATGAGAATTCCACCTACGTAGACTAAGATCTGCGTTACGGCAATAAACTCTGCTCCTAAAAAAACATAGATTCCTGCTACACCGATAAATGTCAGGATTAATGCGAAGGCAGCATACAAGATATTCTTGGTCAGCATGATATAGAGTGCTGAAACTGCGGTGATAGCACCAAAGACGCAAAATATGATGTCGCTCACTTCCATGAATTATTGACCGTCTTCTGACTCATCTTTTTTTCGAGGTGGAACAACAGGTTTCAAGGGTATTTTGGGTCGTGCGGCCTTTTTTGGCTGCTCTTCAGTTTTCTTGACTTGCACCTTTGGTTTGATCACAGGTTTTGCCTTTGGCTTATCAGACTCATCGTCTTCTTTTTTCACCTGAATTTTGGGCTTAATGACAACTTTCGGCTTGGCAGCACTCGTGCCTGGTACCTTAGGTTTAATTACCGGCTTAGCAGCACCTTGTCCACCAACTTTGGGTTTCATGACAGGTTTTGCCCCTGCGGTTGCTTTCGGTTTTACCGAGGGTTTGACTACTGGCCTCCCTGATGAACTCGCAGGTTGAGTTGCTTGTGCTTTGGCCTTAGCCTCTTCCTTTTTCTTATTGAATTCTTCTAGCGCCTTTTTCTTCTCGAGAATTTCGAGTGGTGACATGTTGGCAAAGGGCACATTATGTTCTGCAAAATCAAATGCACTGAAATCATACTCATTGGTCATGGTAAGACATTCTGTAGGGCATACTGTAGTACACAAACCACAGAAGCAGCATTTGGCCATGTCAATGTCAAACTTTGCCGCGTAAATTCTCAATGGAGTTCCATCCGATGTCTTGCCAAATTCTTCTGTAGCTCTAACCGGTTCTATGTCAATACAGTTAACCGGGCAGACCTTTGCGCATTTATCACAGACGATACAATCTTCGATTTCATTGTGCAGCTTATATCGACCATGATCTGGAACTGGGATTTCTTCTTTGGGGTACTGGACGGTGAAAAGCCCATTCTGTTGGTCGAAATAATTTTGCTCATTCGGGGCAATTGTATCTCGTTGCTTTCGTGCATCAATCATATGACGGCCGGTCACTTCCAAACCTTTTTTCAAGGTCCTGACGGTGGTCTTAATGTTTGTCCAATATGATTTTAATCCCTCGTGCATTGGCAGTGATGAAGTAATGAAGTTAAGGAGTGATTGACTTTAGCAGGCCATTTAACATGGCCGTTACTCTGTCAATTTTTCCTGAGAGGTCATCAAAAGTATCTTTCGTTATCAGTTTTAAATTTAAACTAAGTTCTAATTGTGTGTCTAATTCACTGAGTGAACCTCTCGCAATGTAAAGGAACTGCTTGAATTCCTTTTTGGTTTGTCTGGCTGCTCCTTCGGCTATGTTTGATGGTATAGAAATACTTGCTCGTTTCATTTGACTTACCAATCCGTACTTTTCTGAATCGGGAAAATTCTCCACGCATTCATATACACTTGTGGTCAATTGCATAGCTTCTTTCCATACTTCCAGTTTCTTGTGTGGTCTCATCAATAATTGCTTCTCACTTCATAACCTAATCACATCTTCACACCATAAGAAGTCTCCAAATAGCGCTTAATAAAACGAGTAGTATTGCTGCTGGTGTCAGGTACTTCCAGCTTAAGTTCATCAGTTGATCAATTCTAAGTCTGGGATAAGTCCATCTGATCCACATTTGAGCTCCCACCAACAAAAAAGCTTTACTTAGCATCCAGAACGCTCCCCAAGTATGACCTGCTATTGTACCAGGTGTGCCACTGGTCCACTCGGCCATCGTCACAGCCCCCAAGTTTGGCAGTGGTGTATTCCAGCCCCCCAAGAATAGTATAACGGCAAGAAAAGATACGAGAAGCATCATGCCGTATTCTCCCATCATGACCAATCCCCACCTGAGGCCTGAGTATTCAGTATGAAAACCACCGACCAGTTCTGATTCAGCTTCAGGAATATCGAAAGGGCCACGATTACTTTCGGCTAATGAAGCAATGAAGAAGATGATAAAAGCAAATAGAAAGATGGGTGCTCTGAAAATATTCCAGGTAAGAATGCCGCCAATCTCTGTCGTATTAATTCCCAGTGCCTTAATGCCGAATAAGAAGTTTTGTCCTTCCGAGTTTATTGTATTCCACCAGATACCTTGTTGGAAAGTAATCTCCTGGAGATTGAAAGTCTGAGATACCATAACCACGCATACTACAGTGAG